>Ga0099826_10002962_pt1 | contig 11284 bp, 5 predicted proteins | sample Mtrugardesep15_FD_76830 | JGI IMG/M metagenome (GOLD analysis project Ga0099826, IMG submission 76830) | Root nodule microbial communities of legume samples collected from California, USA - M. trunc garden sep15 | ecosystem: Host-associated > Plants > Roots > Nodule | place: USA: California...
CTTTTTCGAAGAAAAATGATTTAATGTTGATTCAGCATAACGTATTTTTTTTTTACGAATAAATCAATTATTGTGAGGAAATGAGTATGTCCACAAGAATCTATTCAAAAGAAAAACAGTAAAAAAAATTAATGTGTAAAAGTTAAAGAAAATAAAAAAGGAATTACCTAATCGGTGGCGTCGATTTTACGCAATGAAAGATATAGTATGAGTCATCATACATTATCCATTAAACCTAATTAATTTTTGATAGGCAGCAGCTCTCCCTTTCTCAGAAACAGAATCCGCCGCAGCGACCTACAGTACACAATGGTGACAACAAAGCAAGGCAAAAGGAACAAATACACAATCAGAGGCACCAACACGGTCGTTAGAGGTAATCCCTCAAAACCCTTTTCTCCTTACACCTTCCTGTTAAGCAAATTGCTTCTAATTGTTCCTTAATCGAGTGAAGTAGATGGTTCAAAAACATGGTTTCAAATTTCACCTGCAACCGCAATTGCAGCCGCAATAACACTGTTATGGCAGCCTCTTCAACATTGCACTGCAATTGCGGTGTGATCTTCAATCACGTGTATATACTGCATTATTCGTAGCCACGTTAACTACCCCAAAACCCTAACAACTGTGGAGCAAACTGAAACGTCTAAAAATTTATTTCACGCCACAATGACCGCAATGCGTGTCGCAGCATCCACAATGAGTGCAATTTAAAACAATATTCAAAACCATATCAGTGTCGTTTACATAGATTATGATTTTGCTTTTATGTTTTTGTTGCAGCTAAAGACTGTGTTTTGCTACACCGTACTGGCACGAACAAACCAACCATAGCCCGTGTGGAAAAGTTTGAGCTGGATAATATGAACAGAATGAGAGTCTATGTAAGAAGATATTATCGACCCGAGGAAAGCATTGAAGGCCGTGTATGTTTTCATGGAGATAAGGAGCTGTTTTTGTCTAATCATTATGGTGTTCATAGTGCTGACATAATTGAAGGGAAGTGTTTTGTTCACACTTTGAAGAACTACATGAAGCTTGAAGTTGTAGGTGCTAACGATTACTTTAGCAGGTTCTGGTACAATGCTTTTACTGGGGCTATGACACCTGAACGCGTTGAAGTGTAAGTCTAAACACTGATTTTTTTTTTCTAGGGGAATTTTGAGTATTTGATAAGGTTTTTGTTTTTTTATATAAATATTGTTTATTTTACTTTTATGTTTCGAAGGTTGTGCAAATGTAGGATGCCTTATAACCCGGATAGGTTAATGGTGCTGTGTGGAAGTTGCAAACAAAGGTAAATTGGATTTTGGTTTTATGTATGTATAATGAATTATTATGCAGGACCTTATTTGCCATCATACATTCATTAATTACGAAATATTTGTTGAATTTACAGAGAATCTAAGTAATGCTGTGTTGGTTTTATGAACCAGTTTATTTCCTTATAGATCTTATGAAAGAAATATTTCAATTTCTTGCAGGTACCATCCTAAATGTGTGGGCATGCCTTTTGAAGAAGCAATGAAATCAGAAGATTTTAGATTTGTTTGTTCAAAATGTTCACCAGATTTAAAGGATTAGGAACTTAGTAATTGGATATTAGTCTTAAAAGCTGTTTTCTTTTTCAAAGGAAAATAGATGAACCCTTCAAGCAGCTAGTTGTGGTTGGCAATGTATTGAGCTATTCTGCATACTGGATACCATGGAAGTTGCCTACTGTTTCTTATGTTATGATAACACTTTTGTTGATTTTACTTGTCACATGTGTGTTTCTTCATTGTCGGTAGTCGGTACCATGGTTTGATTTATCTGTTTGTTTGTTTTCTGCATGGCTTTTATAAGAAATGATTTAGACAATTTTTACATCTGAATGTGCTTCAAAGTGTAATTAGTTATGCACTTAATGGTTATCAGATGATTAAACGTAGAACTATAGATATAGTAGGACATAAGGACCTTCAATATTTTTAACACAGATATGGGCCTGATTAAAAGATCCTTGGTTAGGCGTGGATTGATTTTCTGTGATCAAAATTGAGTTGCAGTTAGTGTAAAGTGAACGACCTAGTGTTAGGATACAATTCATCACCCAAGTTCAGTTTTGTTAAAAACCGGTTCTATATTGTAGTGGAATTTGAACAAATCGCTATTGTTCTGCGATATGCTATGTAGGTCAAAGTGTTGTTAAATAGTAGCTATAGTGGCATTATAGTACTGTAGTATAGCAGAATTTGAACAAACTGCTATTTTCCGCAATTTGCATTCGACAACGCTGGCCAAATTTCTATATCTTCTAATAACTCTTTGTCTCTGCATCAAACACAATTTCAAAGTAAAGCTCTAGCTATGGCGTCTGGACCATCCGGTCACAGTAACTCTTTTCTAATGTCTTTGGTCCTTGAGTCGATGACTTTATTTGTTCATACAATATGAGAGTTAAATTAACTAGGACTATGGTAAATACCCATGAGGGCTCTCACTTCTTTTGGCAGCATATTTCATGTATCTGAATTCGGTCTTGTTCTCTAAATGATGAAGTTGATAGCTTTTATGACATTTTTTCATTTTTAGCATTATTTTTTATGTCTGCACATATTTAGATCACTGGTAAACAATTAGGCAGTCTTCTGTTGCATTTTCGCAAGAGGCCTATGTAGTCGATGATGGGTAGCAGAGTGTAGTGGCAGAACATCAAAATGCTATGGTAGTATAGCAGCTAGTTGTATGACTGCTTCGTCGAAGTTTAGTGAAACAATACAAGAAATTTATATTACTAACATACTTTGATCTTGGGCAAACTAATTGAGTAAATTTCTGAGAGGATTCCATGGCTTCAACTGCAATCACTGTGATTTTTTTTTTTTTTTAAGGAAAAGAGATTGTTCCATTTTTAAGGTTACCATTAAATGAATACCTTGAATAGGAATCATATTAAGAACTTTTTGTGGAAACTGATCTTACTCAATAGTAATTTATCATTTTTTTCATTAATGACAACTTGATAATGTAATTTTTTTTTAACCATGTTATTGGTGCGAAGTATCCACCACACTTTGCAGATGACTAATTTTCACCAAAATATCTGTCTAACAACCTTTAGTGGGGTCTCCCCTGCCAACTGCAATTTTTTTTTTCAATCCACAAGGTAAATAAAAATGTGGTTTATTTGAATGTAATCTGTTTTTTGTTTATTCTAATGCTAGAAATAAGTCAGTAAACTTTCATTATATCAAGCTAAGTTATTGAACAAGATCAGGGTAAAAATTAAGAAGTTATTGAGTTCATACTATCCGCTGCGTTACCTTTTTCATTTCTTCTTTCTCGATGTGCCTGCCTGATTACTTTAACTTACAATAAGCAGATATCCCTTTGATGAGTGAATAGCTGGAACATCGTGGTATAAAGTAAAATGAAGTCCCGCAGATAAATACCTTACCCTCTCTGAATTTGTGAAGCAAACAGTTATCTAATCTTGATTTCGAAATTTTGCTTTGTACTTCAAGGTTGTCAATCACAACTTATTTATATTCATTGTTGTTGTTGCCAAACGAAGAATCTGCCATGCATGGAATGCTATGTTTTTCTAAGCTTCGAGTTTCCTTTATCACCGTGTTGCATCGAGCTGTTCACCTTTTGCAGCGACCATGTACGCTGATCCCGTAGACAATTTTCCGTGTGTTTATTTTTCTGTGTTGCTCATGTAGATAAACATGCCTGTACAAATTTTAGACAAATAAGAGCTAGTTGAGACTCGGAAAGAATTAGCCAAACTTTGACTTGATCAGAAAGATTCACCTTCCTCAAGCCATTCACAATCCAGTGAGATGAAATACCCCTTATGCCTTAGATCAAAACAGAACTGATAATGCATCTGCTATATCATATGAGTATGACCCACATAACCAGCAGCTAGCTCTTGCCCTTTCTCACCAGGTTGCCTTCCAGCAACAGCTTATGGCCCATTCATCTCATGCTCCAGCACCAAATGTGACCCAAACCACACAACATACTCGCTATTACATGCTGCCCGCATCTTCACCCAACCCCGCCAACTGCGGACCAACTACCTCAGTCAATATCTGACACAGTATCGATATCATCATCAACATCATCTCAAGTAAACCAGCCACCGACTGCGCAACAATTTTCTCAGTATCAGCAGCCATAACAGCTGCAGCAAGCCGGCAACAGCAATGGTCTCAACCGTTACCTGAGCAGGGCTAACTTCTGCAACCACCCTCAATGCACTCTCAAATGAGACCCCCTTCAGTAAATGCTCACACTACGTACCTTACAAGCCAAGCTACAAGTCCTCCTCCCACTGATACATTGCCGAACAGCATGCCGATGCAAAGCTATATTTACTGATTCTGCCGCAAATCAAGGGCCATTATCCAGCTCAACTAGGTAATCTTGAGGTAAGCATTATTGCGATCTTGTGGTAAGCATTATTCAGTGGATAGAGAGTAAATAGTCATCTTGATTCTCAAATGTGTGAGGTAGTGTCACTATAGTGAAAGCGTGTGAAACATTCAAGTACCTAGACGGCTATTTACTCATATAGCACCACCCAAATAAGTTCAAGACAATACATCTTTAATCTGCATCCCTTCAGCTCCACTAATGCCAACTCCAATATCAGCCTCCTAAGTCCTAAGAATACCAACATCATTTGCACCATCACCAGTAAACCGCAATGTTAACTTCATACCTACACCCAAACAAATATATAATGCCTATCCTGTTATGTTGGTTAACGTTTATGGTGGGAAATAAAAGGATTTGTCTACCATGCATGAAGAGTATATTGTTTGGCTCTTTTTCTGACATTTATATATTATTTACATAAATAGGCATTGGTAAATCATTTAAGTATATAGTTAAGATATTTTTATTTTTTTTTAAGAACTGGATTTTCATATTCCTATTTTCTTGTGTTTCATTATCGATTTATGGCTTGTAGTACCTTTTTTTTGCTGTACCCATTTTCCTTAACATTTCAGTTTTATAACTTGCCCATTTGTTTTCACAAATAATTTGCAAAATGCAAAATTAAGGTGCTAGAGTAGTAGTCTGTGGAAACAAATAATTCCAGCACTAAGCAGATATATAACATATCTTAACCTTTGGAAATCTATTTCCCCTCAAGTAGTCCTTTAAAACTATTACAATCTGAATAGATAGATCTACCAAAATTTGTTAAGATACTACACTGCAAGGTCCGTTCGACCGTTCCAAATAAATTAGCTTAAAAAAAGCAACATTTAAATTAGAATCAAATATGTCAGTCACCAATTCAAAGTCTCAAAGTAACAACCCTAGAAGTTAACCAGTCAAGGACTTAAGTGAAAAAATCATCCTTGGATGGTGATACCTCAAAATACTCATTTTCCCCATCTATATTCAAATAAAAGAACATGATTACATGAAGAAAACCTAAAACAAAAATCCATTTTCTGAACTATCTCTTTAATCAGTAACCATAAATGGATCCACATCCCCAAGATCAGCAACCAAAGGTTTCATATCATCTGTATCTTCATCTTCTGGCACAAAGTAAGTAGGGAAAGGAAGTATAGATGTGTCAGGTTTTTCAAAGACTGCATCTTTTATAAAAACAAAGTTCCCTGTAGCTCCTGGAACCTGCATAGTGCACACCATACAAAGAGAAACAATCAGCCCGCGTAAAGCCAACAATCCAAATATTTTGGCAAGTTATTAATAAGTAATTGGCCTATTAAAGTAGATACAGAATGGTTACTGATTCATCATTGTTCTCTTAATGATATCGTCATGCAAAATTTCTTAGCTCATACAAACATACATGTTTCTAACTAGCAGTACTGAAAATGTGAATTAAGTGGAATTCAAATTTAATAAAAAATTAAAATCATTCATGGCCAACTGTCTTGGTTGATATTTTTTGGTCTTAAACCTCCGGTTCCGTGAGGGAAGGAACCCTAGTAATCTACGGTTCGGCCAGAGGTAAATAAAATTTGAACGAGGATTGTTTCAAGCTTTCAGCCATGTTTTAAACTCGGATACTTCCGATTAATTCATCTTTAACCACTCGAGTTTAATCAGTTGGATTTTTTTTTTTCTTTACAATAGGTGATATAAGATAGTTCCTGTCCTATAGCTCCAATTTTATAATAATAAGTATATAAAAGTAATTACCTGGCCTTTCACCCACATCAAATTTCTTGCTGGATCAATTTTGTAGACCCATACATTTTTTACTGTTCTTTGCTTCCCACCCATTCTCCCCGGCATCTTTTTTCCTTTAAAAACCTGAACAGCAAGGAAAAATATTTTATCACAACAACTATAGGTGAGAAACATTAATGTAAAGAAAATAAACTTATACAGTCACTCAATCTAACATATATATATACAAATACAGAAAGCTGTATTAATTAAGAAAGAATACTAATCTAAAGGACTCCATGCAACCTTACAAGGACCAAGCATTCCTGCAGAACCCATGGTTCTATGTGCTTTCGAATTCCCATGGGATGCTGAACCTCCCTTAAATTTCCACCGTGAGATTACACCCTGTAAACAGAAGATAATTTGAATTAACACTCATGTAACTGAAAGGACATAGATCTGTAAGAATGGTAGTATCATGTAATTGCCCGATTTACTCGATGGAAGGTTTCAGCATGAAACAGATAAGTATCCGAAGTCATACATGGATTATAAATAAAATAAGAAACAGAAAAAATAAACAATAAACCGCCCACTAGAAAGCATGCAAATCAACAATACATGCATAAACATGTACAAATACTACATACACAATGTAAGAGAGAGATTATTATTTATAAAGAAAAAAGGAATGTGAAGTATGCAGTATGAGGGAAAGAGAAAAACACCTGAAAACCTTTTCCTTTGGTGATTCCTGTGATGTCAACATACTGGCCGGGAACAAAATGGCGAACATTAAGCGATGTACCAACAGGAAGAAGTGCATCCTCTGTCACTCGAAACTCCTGAAGCTTCCTCTTCATGGGAACTCCTTGAGCCCTAAAATGACCCACTTCAGGCTTTGTTAAGTGTTTCTCCTTCTTCTGTCCACAACCAATCTAACTAAAACAAAATATCAAACATGTCTATAATTAGATACACATTGAAGTTTGATTGAGAGAACGAAATGGAACATACCTGGAGAGAACAATAGCCTTCCTTCTCAGGAGTTTTGACCTGAGAGACAATGTTGTCATCAACCCAAAGGATAGAAATTGGAACTCTAGCACCCCATTTATCCCAAAGTGCAGTCATTCCACATTTTACAGCTATAACACCAGTTCTTTGTGAATTTGGTGTCATCACACTAGGTTTTGCTTCAATCCTCCGTATAGTCTCCACATCCGAACTAAAAAATCGCGGCAGTGGCGCCACAGATTGTCGTAGACGAGAAAGCACACCTCTCGTAAAAGCTAGCATGGCAAAGCCTATGTATATGGCATTAAAAAAAATCTCATAATCAGAAAACAGTTCCAAATTTTACTCAATTTAGTCTTTCTGAGAGTATGTTAGGCATTGAAATGAGAATAAGTTGTTAAAATATAGGGATCAACTTAACAGTTTAATAGAGTTAGGGACATTTTTGAAATACTCATAATCTCAGAAACGTATTCGAGAGCTAAGAAAATGTAACAAGTAAATTGAAGAGAAGGAAGATGGATGAATACCTGAGTTGTTGAAAATGAAAGAGGCAGAAGCGAAGAGAGAGTGTCGGATGAGAGTGATCAGCTTGGCTGAGAGAAGAAGTCTTTTAGGGTTTTATATGGACAAATTAGCATTACTTTTTATTTTTTTATATACTTCTTATATTCAATTAAGCCTATTTTGTTATTATGGATATAAAATATATTGGTTTTGTTACATATTATAGAAAATGAAAATAAGAGGCTGTTTTGTGTTTGTTTACCAAAATGAAAATAACTTTAATAAAATCAGTTATCAAAAAATGTTTTCATATCTGTCAAAAAAATGATTTTGAGGAAAAGATAATAAAAACAACTTCTCGTTTAAAGTTCGTTTGTTCTAACTTTTTTAAGAGAAAAAAAATAATTTTTAAAAAAATAATAATCACTTTAAAAATCAGAAAACATATTTAAATGATAAGATGTTAAAAGTATTTTTTTCAAAAAAAGTTTTTTTAAGAGGAGAGAAAATAGGTATATGAAGGTGGTGGTAATTATGCAACAAAAAATCGGCTGTTTTCGACTTCATCCTACAATGTAACAAACAACTCAAACTCCTAAAATAACAACGATGATTTTGCATTCGTCGTGTTTCAAATCACTACCGCGATTCAACTCACGACGTTTTCCCAATCTTCAACCATGACGACGGCGAAGAAAAGGGAAACTCTGATGTGGTGGAGATTTTGATTCGATTTCATTGAAAAATTTGTTTACGTTGGTTTTAACCCTAATATTGGAAGAGATTTTCCTCTTCACGTTTGATTAATTGTATTTTAATTTTTAACTATGTTAAGTTAAAAAAATTAATACTTTTTGGTGTTCATCGTTCAGTTATCAAGAGAAATTAGATTATAATGATTTGATTTGGAGTTAAGCTGAAAAGTAAGTAACTCTGATATGAGTATGACTATAGGATATCTTTGAGATATTAATTTATTAAAAAATTCGATTTTGGAGTGGAAAAAGTTAAAGAGATTTTCTAATCACATTCCATATGTTTTTTATTACACCCAAATTTACTTAAAATTTTACAATAAAACTAAAATTGTCGTTTTCATAAAAAATTTCTTAAAACACTAATTTCATTGTCACTCTAAACTTTCACCATCTTTTATACACAAACAATCATGAATGTTCAATTATTCTCAATGAAAGATTAAAGAGTGAATTAAAATGTCTTTCATTCATACCCTATTGCATATGGGCAAATTGCATATAGGCAAAATGAGTATCTTATTTTCTTCAATGATGCTGAGTTTTTATTTTTTGTTGTTGTTCAAATGTCAAAATGTTATATTCTACAAGCGACATTTATGTAAATATTCATTTAAAAGTTGAGATTAACATAAATTCAGTTGCAAAAGTAGTACACGTAATCTCAGTTGACCTAACATACTTAAACAAAGTTCACATGTACTAAATAAAATTATGTAGAATAAGCATGTACATTTAAACTAAGCGAAAAATAATTAACGTTTTTTTACTCAGAGTACAATTCATTTGGTTATGTTCGTTGAATTTTTAGATGTTTTTGTTGAAATCATGTTAAAAACGTTTACTTTTTAGATTTCCTCCATCAAAATTACCCATATTTGAGAGTGGGTACCTATTTCAACTCAAAACTAAGTAAGCATCTAATAAAATAGTAGTTCAACAATGAATTGCCAAAAATTGTAATTATAGTGTTTCTTAAAAATTCTCCACCCAAATGAATTATAAGCAAAATTTACTTCAAATTTTATATTTTCAATAAAATCAATTTATTAGTCATGAATTGTAATTTAGACACTTCGTTTTTGTAATTTAGAAAATAATCTTTTGCTATTGAAATAACAAAGATTAAGTATTCACTTCAAAGAAACAAACAAATATTGATATAACCCATATACACGTGTCAAGTAACGCGCCTTTTTTTTCCTATCATTTCCCGCGATGACCGTTACACTCACAAGACCACTTCTCATTCTTCTCTCTTTGTAACTAACTAACTAACTAACCAAACATCAGAATCATAACAAACTTCCACACACAGTCACACTCTCTCTTCCCAACTCAAATGACATGCCAACCATTAACACCACCTCCGTCGCGGCTGAGCCCTACAACATCCTCCCACTCCACAACTCCCTCACCACTGACCACCCCTCCCTCCGCTTCCCAGAAATCCGCGCTGCCTTCTCCGCCCTCAACACCGTCGGTGACCTCCACCTTCCTCCCCAATGGCAACCTCACTACGACCTCCTAGATTGGCTAGCTCTCTTTTTCGGCTTCCAGACAGACAATGTCCGCAACCAACGGGAACATGTTCTCCTCCATCTCGCCAACGCTCAGATGCGTCTCATTCCTCCACCAGACAACATCGATTCCCTCGATGCCTTTGTAATCCGCTCGTTCCGGAAGAATCTTCTACGTAATTACACCTCCTGGTGCAGTTACTTGCATGTCAAGTCAAGTGTCTGGCTTCCTGATCTCAAAAATAATAACTCTGATCATCGTTGTGAGATTCTGTATGTTTCTCTTTATCTTCTAATATGGGGAGAATCTGCGAATTTACGTTTTATTCCTGAATGTATTTGCTATATTTTTCATCATATGGCAAATGATTTAAATAAAATCTTGTGGAGTAAGAAAAACAACGACCATTATGATTATCAACCGTTCTTTCATTTGCAGTATGGTTTTTTAAACGATGTTGTGAAGCCGATTTATCAAATGGTGAAGTTTGAGGCTGAGATTAGGAGTGGTAATGGAACTGAACCGCATACGAAATGGAGGAATTATGATGATATAAATGAGTATTTTTGGAGCAAGAGGTGTTTTGAGAAATTGAAGTGGCCTATTGATGTTGGGAGTAGTTTTTTCGATGGAAATCGTGTTGGGAAGACGGGTTTTGTTGAACAGAGGTCGTTTTGGAATTTGTTTAGGAGTTTTGATAGGCTTTGGGTGATGTTGATTTTGTTTCTTCAAGTGGCGATTATTGCTGGTTGGAATGATAGAGCTTATCCTTGGCGTGCGGTGATGGAGGATCGCGATTTGCAGGTTCTGCTTTTAACGGTTGTTTTTACGTGGAGTGGTTTGAGGTTTTTTCAATCTTTGCTTGATATAGTTATGCAATGGAGATTGGTTTCGAGGGAGACGAAGTTGCTTGGAGTTAGGATGGTGTTGAAAAGTATCGTTGCTGCAGGGTGGGTCGTTGTTTTTTCTTACTTTTATGCAAAGACATGGTCGCAGAGAAAACATGATAAAGAATGGTCTGTGGAGGCTAATAAGAGGTTGATAATTTTTCTTAAAGTTTGTTTTCTTTTTGTTGTTCCAGAGCTTCTTGCTTTGGCACTTTTTATACTACCTTGGATTAGAAATTTTATGGAGAAAAGAAATTGGAGGATTATTTATATGTTCACATGGTGGTTTCAGAGGAGAATTTATGTTGGTCGTGGATTGAGACAAGGTCTTGTTGATAGTGTTAAGTATACTTTGTTTTGGGTTGTGGTGTTGGTTTCAAAATTTAGTTTCAGTTACTTTTTACAGATTAAACCTATGATTGCTCCATCAAGAGCAGTATTGGA
>Ga0099826_10002963_pt1 | contig 11283 bp, 5 predicted proteins | sample Mtrugardesep15_FD_76830 | JGI IMG/M metagenome (GOLD analysis project Ga0099826, IMG submission 76830) | Root nodule microbial communities of legume samples collected from California, USA - M. trunc garden sep15 | ecosystem: Host-associated > Plants > Roots > Nodule | place: USA: California...
AAAAAAAAAAAAAAAAACGCATTTGATTTGGATATATTTAGACCATTTTTTGACTCAACCGCGGGGTTTGGTCGTTTTTCGATTTTTATTTTAGCAACCAAACCAAACAACATCATAAGATAAACACAATCCAAACCTATGTCACCTCACTCATCCCAATACCTTTTAACTTGTTTTTAATTTGATCAATGTTGATGGAAACATTGTTGAATGAAAATAAAATTGTAATATCAAATGAAATCAAAAACATTGTTGAAAATATCTAGTTTCTAACTTTTTATTTGTTTTTTAATTGTGTCCATGTTGCTCAAACATTGTTGGATAAAAATGAAATTTGAAATTGAAACATCGCTGATAACAAAAAAATTGTATTGCCTCGTAAAAAACTGAACCAAAAAATTGGTTTGATTTGGTTTTTTTAAAAGCTAACCGAACAAAACTAAACCGCATAGATTTTTATCTTGCGGTTCGAATAACATCCACACCAAATTGCAACATCCCTAGCAGGGGGTGCTTGAGATTGGTTTGGAGTTGAATATATATAAAAACATTTCTTTTTTAAAGAAGTATACAGCAAAACTAATTGGGCCTAGTATAAATTCACCTTAGCTAAAAAGTGATCTATGCTTTTAAAAATCAAAAGGAAAATTCTTTTTCCACCCTACTACTTCTCATGCCCCGTCTGAAATTTCCAATTTACTATGTTCGGATTTTCGATTATATAATCTTAATAAAAAAAACATGGTTCAGATGTATAATCTGAAATATTCTTATATATAAACAACAATCAAAACCTCCTCTATTTCAGCAGTTGCGAATTTTACTTTTAAAAAACCATAAAAAAAAAAGAGTAAAATGACAAAACCTATAAAAAAAATATAGATAAGGCACCACTAAATTTTTTTTATAAATCAAATAAACGTAATGAAAATATTTGTATGTATTTTTCTGAGTATATGAAAAAAAATTAAAAATGAAAAATGAGTATAAACGATGAAATTTTAGATTTTGAGGAGTAGAGTCCCATAAGAACTCTCTTCTAAAGAAGTCATGTTCCTTTATTTTTTTTACCATCTTCTGACCAAATTTCGGAGTAATTCAATTAAGTAGCCTGAATATCGGATTTTCAATTAGGACATGACGAGAACAGCTAACAATACCCTGAAACACAAGAAAAATTAAAGCAATGGGTTATACAAGTTAGTATATTTCTTAAACTGACTATCCATGTCACAATACAAGTCCAGTCTTTGTGCTAATACATATAGTATTATATAATCCGAGCTTGTTTTCCCCATTATTTTTTAGCAAAAGAGGTTGTATATTATATAGGGGATGTTTGAATTTTATAATACGAAGTATCTATTTTTTTTTCAAATTTTAGAAACCAAATTGATGAAAAAAGCATTTTTCCATAAAAAAAATGTAGGGAAAACCTCATTTCGAATTATATAATCCAAAAACTCAGACATTTTTAGGATTTTGGGAAAATAAATACCAAAATCAAGATGGTTATTCGTCTTTGAAATGTTGCGCAACATTTTTTTTATATAATGATGCTACAAAATGTGTTTTTTAGACCACACATGTCAACTTTTCAAATATAATCTTTTTCTTATATTTACTTCGAATGACACTTTTTATTGAATTTGTATTGGAGTCTCGTATAATCCGCGTGTTGGTTGCATAAATGTGTTTGTTCGTCCTCATCTTTAGAGTTAACATTTATGATGAGATTCAAATCTATTTAACATGATGGTATTAGAGTAGAGTTAAGAGTTGCAACGTCGGAGTAGGACCTAAGATCTTGATGGGTATTAAAGTTGTGTTGAAGTCTCACAATGCTCAGATTTATGAGTTGTTGGATATATAATTATATGGGAATTGCTCTTCTCTTATCTGTTTTTGATCATTTCTGTCGAACGTGAGTTAACTTACATTGAAAAATACGCCTACGTGAGTTAACTCACGTTGAAAATACACATGCGTGAGTTAACTCACGTTGTGCTATTTTGTCGGAAACGAGCAAAAATAGATGGGACAAAAGCAATAACCTAATTATATTTAGACACCATCAACTTTTGAGTTAGTTTGTGAAATCGAAGCTCATTTATTAGTTTTTATAATTGAAAACTTTTATTATATAGTTGAAGACAGTTGCATACAATTACTTGTTTAATTACTTATGAAATTTCTTTCTCCCTTTTTAGGAAACTCTTGAATTTTAAATAGTATTAATTATTTTTTACTAACATAGTTATAATTATTTCTCTATAAACAACAATAAATACTGTAATAATATAAATGTATTCTCTCTTAAAGAATAAACTTGTAAACACAATAATTTAGAATAAATTTATATTACTATTAACTTTTTTATTTTCATTGTTTAGTAAGAAAATCTTATATTTAGAGATAAATTTTGTCCACAAATCTTGATTCAACTGACGACATGTCAAAATTGTTAGATCGGACATTGAATCGGGATCCCCGACTTATTTAGTTGTGTTGTGTAAATTACCTATGACTTTGACATTTCTTCTATCTATATATAAAATAAATAAATAAATAAAAAGTAACATTCTTATGCAAAATGAATATATTAAATATATTACTTTTTTTAGTACAAGTAAACATGACAAAAATAACTTAATTAGGAAAAGAAAAGCAGGTGGCATATGTAATCAACTAAGACATTGAGAATGAACATGTTTGGCGAACATTGATGTTGAGTGTTCATGTCTCAATCCAAAGACAGCAGGTTGGCTTTTTTCTGCCTGTATCATGCTGGAGCCTTGTGGGGTTTTGCATTCTCAAAGGAATGCCAATCCACATGACATATCTAAGGAATCTTAGTTGCTTACATCCTTCTCTAAATCACAGACAAATGAAAGACAAAAGGACAATAGACCATAAATGCATATATAACTTGACATCCAATTGAATTTGGATTCAATTAAGAAGAAAACTACCTAAATTCATATCATAAAAATGAAATAAATTTCCTAAATTATTCTTGATTATAGTCATGGTTAGTAAAATTAATATTTAGTTAGAATTTACTTATATTTAGTGATACTTTTAGAATAGTAAAATTAAATGGAATGAATTATTTAGTTAGAGTTTACTTATAATCAAATCCAACAAACAAAAGTTATTGTTGATGCAATTAAGTTTGGAGAAAAGTTCTGTTAAGTAACTAACTAAAGATGACCCTTTAGTATATAAAACGTTTTTAAGATTGTTTCTTAACCGGCTTAAAATATAAAGTGATAAGTGCTACAATGATTATCTAAACATTTCACTGCAGTTACTAATTTATTTTGCAAGAAATCGTATGAAAAACCTTCATATCATCTAAATATTAGAAAGCTATGTCAATATTGAATTCCTCATACTTTTACATTGGTTCCAACACATTTTGTAGCTGTTTATAGCAAAGGGTGAAAGGCCAAAGCAAAAGAGCAAAGAATTTGCATTTCTATCTAATTGTTTGACGAGTTCATCAACATGTCTGGCGATTCAAGTAAGAAGCTCAATCCTCGCAACAAAGCAAAACCGCCCTAGCAAACAATTCACTCACCCCGCGAGTAAAGGCATGCCACGTGGTTGAGCTAGCAAAGACATCAAACATTCATTCGCACATCGAACAAGTCACTCTAACATTAATTGCATTTTCTCATATGCCTCTCCTTTATTCTTAATTGTCTCTCCATTCTTGATATTCGTTTATGAATCATGTGTTGCTTTCTTGTAGAAGCAATCACCACTTTTTGCTTGAAGGGTCATTGGCATAGAACACTTGTAATACTTGATTTTTTATGCCGAAAGATTCATCCATGTAACTTATTCCGTCAACGTCCAACTAAATCTCAATGAATCCATTCGTACACTAACTAGGATCTTCTCAATTTTTCGAGATAAATGAAGTCTTTCGTTTGAAAAGAGATAGAAACAAAACATAGTTTGTCACTCTCACCACCATTATATAAATCAAGAAAAGAATGATGGACTGCCTCTTAAAATTGATGATTATTTTTTATCAAAAATACATTACAACCATTGATAATCACTTTCTTTTATTAAAAATAATTAATTTATTATTATCTTTTATCAAAATACATTAAAATCATCATAGTCTTAAAACTCAAAATCATCGAATGGATGATATGTCTAAATATAACAGCATCTATATAAATTCTCTTTGACATGTCACTTTTTGTGGTAATATTTTGCCTCGTAACTTGTGAAGTTGATAGGAAGGGGATTCACGTGGTGGACCGGTGTGGTATGTGAAAACCACGTTCATGTGATACACAAATTTGAACTAAGTGACAAAAATTCCTTGTTACACCCATCTATTTTCTTAACTAAACTATCATCAACTCCTTTTCTTCTTTTCAGTTTGCTTCTTTTTCTATCCTCTCAACTCAACTGTAGTACAACTGTATAAGGTACCATTCAACCACCTTTAACCGTACATATCAAATCTCATCCATCCATTGCTAATCAGTATTTCATCATGTTAATCAAATATGAATCTTTCTCGTCAGCAATGTCGTCTTCTTCACTAGTTGGTTGATTCTCATTACTCAATAATTGAGTTTTGCACATCTCAACCATGTTTAACAATTAACAACGAGCCAAACATTATTAAGTACGAGCATGGTTTATTTTAGTCTTCACCACCAAACCATCCTCAATAATAAAATTTGTAGCCAATCTTATCGATACACGTTGCAAATTTGTCCTGCATGTTATACCATATGTGCTTGTGCTACCATGAATCAATTATAAGTTGTCGTCACATATGATTAATCAGAAGAAATTAAGCATGAGAAAGATATGCCACCTATGTTATTTTGTAGTTATTTGACCAAATCAAATTTTGATTATACTTCGACAGTGTATCATCATTACAGTTGTCAAGCTTTTGTTGAAATGATGATCGAGCTTTTGTTGAAATGACTATTTTCAAAATTGATGATCTTAATTGCAAAAACTAAAAAACTTCACGCTTGCTCTAAATTTGTAGCCATGACAACATCTATTATAAAGATTAAAGACATGTTTGTTCAAGATTAAAATAAAAATAATTATTTGTACCCAATAAAATTATAATTAGCAGATAAAATGTTTAGTTTTAGAAATTTTTATGTGAAGAAATTGATTAGTATGCAATCATCTATTATTTTTCCCTCAAAAAAAGATTATTTTTTACACAAGTTAATTATATATTATTGAGCAGTTTAATATCATATAGTCTAACAAAGAAAAAATAAATTGAAAAAAAGATTGATTATTTTGAAATTGATAGAATTAATGAAATAATGAGTTGATTGCAGTGAATACAAGATGCACTTTATATAATAATACTGATGAAATTAAAAAACTATAACTAACAAGAAACAAATACCAATCAACTCAATCCCTTCAAAATAAAATTACTCAACTTAATTGTAACTATATTCTATATAACTTTAATAAACCCTAGTTGTATTTAAATAAATTTCTAAGTATATATCTAATCTAACATCTATAACATAGATTATACAAGTGCTTCTTGCCATTGCTCATGCTTCTCGTTGTGTTATTTTTGTTCAACTTTTTTTTTTAAGGAATATTTGTTTAACTTTGGTATCCTCTAATTTACCATTGGTAATGCTCTTGATATAACTGATATTATTTTCGATGACCCAATGGTGACGGTTATTAATAGTATGTAAAAAAATAACAAATTTATAATAATTCAATGAAAATTGATAAAAATATGTTTTAAATGTCTAGAAGTCATAGCTCAACTGACAAATGTCAAAATTGCAAGGTCGGACATCATGACCTGGGTTCCAACCCAGAACGTCACAGTTATAGTTTGTTTTCAGTAAATTACCACTTTATCTAAGACAACAAAAAAAATGTTTTAAATAATCGTTTTATACAAAGTACGTACTTTATATAGGAACTTTTTTAAAAAATAAAATAGTAAAAGAAGAGTTTTAAGAAATCAAGGATGAAATGAATGAGAAAAAGATGGATGCATGCAAGATTTTTACGTTTTAAAATACATATAACTAACCCAAGTGGTGATCGAAATGCGTGAAACGAGAGAGAGGTCAGAGACCGTATACGGAAGAGGACCATACGGCTTGTCCGACACATCCACGGATACCACCAACTTGTGGCCCCTACACAAACTGGACCCACATGGTCCTCTCATCTCATAAAATACTGTTTCTGTTGTGTATTTCTAGTTATAGCTCTTTTGTAAATCAGTTTTCTGAACCAAACACTTCCCTTTCATGTTCCTTAAACTTACCAATCTGCCCTTAAATTGGCCCAACCAATTTGCTGCTATTCAATTATGGTCTTCACTGTTGATAGAGATTCAACTCCAGCAAGCACAGTCTCTCACATGCCCTAATTACGGGTTCAAAATTCTTTTTGAGGATATTTCATAAATAAAAAAATGGTGAAAAATAAAATTAACCAATTTTTTAAAATAGTTTAATAATTAAAAATTCATCTTATTTAAGGTGAATAATACAAACTCAACTAAGCTCACAATGACAATCAACCGGTTTTAAACAATGGTGAATTTGACAAAACCATGGTTCATTATGATTTTACCAAAAATTTTGTGAGTCTAACAGAAAAATAAAATAAATAATAAGTCTCGTCACCCAAAAGTATTTAAATGAGATGATAAAAGTCTCTTCTATTTTAAACGAACATTTTGATTCGAATTCAACCTTAAAAATACAACAATGTTAAATCCCTTGAAAGAAAGCTTTGTCATCAATTATCATCGTATATGATTCGAAAAATTAATACATGTAGTTGCGTATATCTTATTTACACAAAAAAAGATCGCGTCACGGTCGCCCTAAGATTTTTAAATAATTATCGTATATGATTCAAAAGATTAATACATGTAGTTGCGCATATCTAATTTACTCAAAAAAAAAATATCGCATCACGGTCACCTTAAATTTTTTAAATAAGAACATTCTTTTTAGGGAATAAAAAACACTATGACCCGGTCACAATGGACCAGGCTAAGGCCAAATAGCATAGAATGCCCAAACAACTTCACGCCATTGATCCAGCACCCCAACGATCATAAGCTTAGGATCCTATTGGAATCGTAACGCCTCTAAATAGAGATTAATTCACCTTAACGATCAACAATTACAATACTAATACATGACGATCACAACCTCGCAATGACTAGTCCAACAACTCTCTCCTTAGTTATATAGAAAGGTCCTTGGACCATAACTCAAGATACATAATTTTAACCCTTTTGATACGTCTCACTCTTGCTCTCTTGCCAACTAGAATGTGAAAGTATTTGCAGTACCCCAAACTTACATTTCAACATTTCGACGCAAACTATCATTCTAATCACAAGAGATCAATCCCTATTGCAATTTTCATGAAGTAAAATATCCGATTCGTACAATTTCAAGTATTTACTCATACTATTGCACTGCATCCACGTGAATATTTGGACGAGTCTATTTTTTGTTACACGGATAGAAACCAAACAACCACATGTGCCTGGGGACTGATTTGGCAAAAAGCCAAAAGACGATAATGAGAAAAGAGAGAGGGATATTATGATAGTAAAAAAGTGAATGTGGGAGAAAGAGAAGGAGAAAATGGTAAAAGCAATATAGTAGCAGTCATTATGAAGCAGACCCGGTTTGTCTCCTCAGAAGTGGATCTTCGCACGTTACAAGTACCAACGTTAACACACTCAACTCAACTAATCTAATATATGTAACCAACTCTCTCTGTTTCACTTGCATATGCTTTCACTCCTCACCACCCATAAAAACATAAACATAAACTCTAATCTCCAACAACAACATCAACAACTAGTACTATACTGTACTGTGCTATCTACTTATACACCCCCCTTTCTCTCTCTTGGTGTAACTACATGATTGGACGTTGAAAATCAACAAAACTTTTCCTTTCTCTTTCTCTTCCTTCTTTTGCGGTACCCTTTTGTTAAAAGTTTGTTCTTTTGATTAAAACACTTAAAGGGTTTGTTACTTGTAATGTGACTTCATTGTTCTTTGGTTCTGGTTTTTGTATTCATTTTCAGCTTCTTTGTTTCTTAAAGACAAACTGTGTGAACAAGTGATAGAAAAGATTGCAATGTAGTTACCTCATAAGTTATTTTGAGCTATGAAAATCAAGTTTTTCCTATCTGGGTATATTTGGATCTGCTTTTGGGGTTTGAGAAATTCTTACAAAGGTTGAATTTTTAATGATTTTGGAAGGAAATAACCGTGACCCACATGAAGAATTTGAACTGGTATAAACAAATTTCTAACAGTGGAAAGTCTGGGAGGAGACTTTCACTTGGTGAGTACAGAAGAGCAGTGTCTTGGTCAAAGTATTTGGTATCTCCTGGTGCTGCAATCAAAGGAGAAGGTGAAGAAGAATGGAGTGCAGATATGTCTCAGTTGTTTATTGGATCTAAATTTGCTTCTGGTAGGCACAGTAGAATCTATAGAGGTGTTTACAAGCAAAAGGATGTTGCAATTAAGCTTGTGAGTCAGCCTGAAGAAGATGAAGATTTGGCTTCTTTTCTTGAGAAGCAATTTACTTCTGAAGTTGCTTTGCTTCTGAGGTTGCGTCATCCAAATATTCTTACTGTAAGTCCTTGTGCTTTCTTCAATCACCTCTTTTAGTTTCTTGTTTCATTGTACTGTTCCTGCATTTTCATTCATCTTTGTTTTAGGGTCTTTTTTATTGCTGCTAAGAGAACATGTATGCTAACTTTAACACTCTTATCATAAGTGTACATTTGTTATATAGTATTTTTTACTAATTGATTATAATGGTTCAATGGTAACTTCATTGTTGCTGTGATCACCTTGTCATAATAATTAGGTGTTAATGAAATTTCTGTAAAACTATGAAGAATCAAAATGGGGAACAGTTGTATTTAAAAAGAAGTTGTGGATTAAGTGAGAATTTACTACAAATAGACAAGTTGGAAAAAGCTTGTGCCTTAGGGTGCTAATCCTAATGTGTATTGTTTTATTATATTGATGTGAAACTGAACAAAAAAGCAGATGTTAGACTTTAATCTAAATTTACTTACTGCTAGTATCTCTTGAGCATGTCAATATCTCTCTCTCATTCCAATTAGGACTTTAATGATATTAGTGCATGTACGGTTCTACTTTTGGAGAGGTAAAATTGATTTTACAGGTGTAAAATAAATTTTTGACATGTTTGGATGTTATCAATTAGAATTAGAATTGATTTTGTCTCCAGAAAGATTCTTGCTTGAAGCTACAATTTGGAAGTTTTACCTCTATAATTGACTTTTAGCCTCAAGTTCCATGTTCAACTCACTGTTACATGAGTATATCTGAAACATAAATCACTTTACATTTAACTCACTTTAGTCAGAATCAATTTAATAAAATCAAATCATTCATTTTTGTTGAAGAAGCCAAACTAGCCAACCGAATTGGAAAATCAAATCATTCATTGATCCTGGTATTGCTGCCTAATACACAACAAAGTTTATGCTGAGAGTTGATTGCAATATAGAAAATAGAATGTTTTGTGAGTAAAGTTGTTTGCTGTTGACTTTTATTGATCATGCAGTTCATTGCTGCTTGCAAGAAACCACCAGTGTTCTGTATAATTACCGAGTATTTGGCTGGTGGTTCATTGAGGAAATACCTACATCAACAAGAACCACATTCAGTTCCACATGAACTTGTTTTGAAATTAGCACTAGACATTGCAAGGGGAATGAAATATCTTCATTCTCAAGGGATACTTCATAGGGATCTCAAATCAGAGAATCTCCTTTTAGATGAAGATATGTGTGTAAAAGTAGCAGATTTTGGTATCTCATGCTTGGAATCTCAATGTGGCAGTGCAAAAGGATTTACCGGAACATACCGTTGGATGGCTCCTGAAATGATCAGAGAGAAACATCATACTAAAAAAGTGGATGTGTATAGTTTCGGTATTGTTCTTTGGGAGCTTTTAACCGCATTGATTCCATTTGACAACATGACACCAGAGCAGGCTGCATTTGCAGTTTCCTACAAGGTTTGTACCTTAATTTACTTAATTATATGACACATTCTTATCGCGATTTGTAAAAAAAATTGAAGCGTTAATCTACTTAAATACCTCAAGAAGTTATTTGTGGTATGAATATGCTTATCTGCACAAAATTAACAGGTCTCAAATATTTCGATTGTTTGCAGTATAATTGTTGGTTTATTAAATCATTTAACTATTAACTCTTGCTAGGTAACATATTGATACACAAAAAATTACAAAACTGGTTAGCATGAGACATTTTTTTACTAAAAAATTTCGCTTCTAATTCATTCTAATATTACAATTAGGTTGATATGTGTTGAATGGAACCTCTAAAGCAAGGATTGTTGTATATCCTATGGCAAAGATTCCATCATCTATCTCATAATTCCCTCTCTCTTTTCATATTTTCTTCTCTCTTTCGCTCATGGAGTGACGGAGAGGAGCGCATCATCTAACCATCTTCTCTTCATTGGATTTGGATCCCCTACAGCCGCTGCACCGTGCAGAAGTTGTAGGGGATCCATTTCCCTCTTTATTCTCCCTCCTTCCGACTCTTTTTTTCTACTGCAGAGGTGGGAAGGGATGAGATTATCCAAATATATTCGGGATCTACTTTGGTTTAGAATTAAAATTTCTCATGGTATGATTTTGCTTGATTTTGTCATGTAAAAAAAATTAGTTTTTACTCTCTTTTCCTTAGAGGTATTACATAAGTCATATGATGCTATATGATAATAATACAGTAATATCTATGAAAGAAAGACTGATGTTTAATTTTCATGATAAAATCATATTGAATTTTAATATGAAATAAAATATTCTTCTTTGTCCAATATATTACTTCATCCGTCCTTTTTATAAGCACTCCTTTCGCGAGTCCAGAATGGTGCTTATAAAAAAGGACGGATAGAGTATTACATTGCCAAAATCAAATGTCTTAACATTCAATGTTTTGTGCATGTATGTTCAATTTTATTATCTACCGTATGTCTGCATTCATGCATTTGAGTATGTTTCGTATCTTTTTGGAACGTGTGGGAGGGGTGGGCAACAATCGTTATTGTATGTGATCTTTACAAAAGCATGTGGTCATGTTTGTGTTTGAAAGATAGTCTTGCTTATCTAAGCTAGACACCTCATTAACATTAATATTGAAGTACTGGTATGATAAAATTATTGGTGGTTTCTCTA
>Ga0099826_10002964_pt1 | contig 11280 bp, 10 predicted proteins | sample Mtrugardesep15_FD_76830 | JGI IMG/M metagenome (GOLD analysis project Ga0099826, IMG submission 76830) | Root nodule microbial communities of legume samples collected from California, USA - M. trunc garden sep15 | ecosystem: Host-associated > Plants > Roots > Nodule | place: USA: California...
AATCACATAACGATCGAAACGGTGTAAATTACACGAATTCGCCGGTAATGGCCCGTAATCATTTAAACACACTTAATGACACGTAAACGATCCAAATTACACAAATTTGTCTACAAATTTATAAAATTACATAATCTCACATAAACAGTCAAACATTACACTATTACACTTAAATAATGATTACACTTCAACGAATCGGACAAAAAGATACAAAATATTATTCTCAACCATTACCCTAAACATGAAATCAACGTCGCTATCTTCTTTGAGAAGTTGTGGATAATACAGGGTCTTCCAGAAGTCCTCTTCCTTATCCTCCCCTAAGTCCAGGCCTGACACATTTACTATCGCATCATGTGTTCTATGATTTGAACCAATATGGATAAAGAAGTCGTCAAGCTTTGTCTTCAACTCATCCAACTGCGTCACTTAACTTGCGTAGCGTGAGTTAACATGCGCAACGTGAGTTAAGGTGCGCAAGGGTAAATTTGGAACGGATGCAGGGCGCAAGCATAATGTGTTGGATGTAGGGCAAAATTCATACATATAACAAACACACAAACACAAACACTCTCGAGCTTTATCTTCATTCCTCATCAATCTTGATAAACCTCAAAGACACACAAACACTCTTGAGCTTCATGGTATCATGCACAACAGAATCCTCAAAGGCATCAATAAGCTTCCTCTTAACAGAACTGTCATCATATCTAGACTGGATCAACCATCAATTGAAGTTGAGTATTCACCAACAATGTCCGTGTCATCGCCCAAATTAATAAGACCGAGATCATAATCTTTATCATGAGCTTATGTTTCAAAAACAAGCTCAACTTCATCTCCAGAAGCAGTGTCACCTTCCCCATAATCACTATCATCATCTTTAGAATTACTATCCTCGTTAAGATCACTGTTAGAGTTGCCAACATCCAAGCCTTCTCCAACATCCACACCTTTTAACCTCTGTACCATTAGCCTTTTCAACAAACACCTTGGGCAATTCCTATGCATTGGAAGAAATTAACCACATTAAGCAAACCAAGCAATCAATCATATGTAGATCACTATACCATATAAAATTACCTCGGTGGAAGCATAGTCAGCAGCCTATGGATCAACAACGACATTGGAAACAAAGGACTCAACATCCAAGCCTTCTCCAACATTCACACCAACTTCTGCAACATCACTTCAACAAACATCTTGGAAAATTGCTACGCAATGGAAGAAAATAAACACATTAAGCAAACCAAACATTCAATCATTTATAGATAACCATGCAATATAAACTTACTTTAACAGAGGCACAGTCAACATATTGAAGACAATAAGCATCAATAATATCTTTTTCCTTGCACGCCTTCTTCACTCTAAAGGAATCATCAAACAAAGCATTTAATTCAATAGACTTCTCAACTTTGAATAAAAGCCTCATACCCCCTTCAGGCCAGACACTTCAGGAGGACAAAATCCATCATTTTCAGCCTACAATGTGTTCATTATAATTATCATAAACCAAGATATTTACAAATAAATCTCAAAACAAAAATCAACTCAATAACACAGTGGCAATAATTATAACCACATTCAAACCACTCATACCTTTGCAGCAGATACCAATACATAACATCGATTGTCAAAAAGAACAAAGACAACTTCATCAGTTGCATCAGTTACATGAACCTTCACCTTATACATATACATACAAATCACAGAAAAAAATTCAATAAATACATAACTATCCTTCCAAAAACAAAGCCACAGATTATAATCCACACAACCTTGGAACCATGTGAAAAACATGTTTTACACAACCTTTACAATAATATGCTCCAGAATCATAAGTGTATCAGAAGTAACACTTCTGTGACACTTGCATGTAGAATGCCACCACTCTTCTCCTTCAACAACACCATCAATAACACCTAAAACCACATAGGTACGGACGGAGGTACCATCCTCAACCAAATCTTTCACTCAACAAATTTTTTACTTTTATAGGTACGAAGAAAATCCTCCTCAGCTGAAAGCCTTATACGTGGACTAAGTATGGGTATAGGTGCAGAAGATTCCACTCCAAGTGTTGCAGACCTACAAAATTAAGCAATCATGCAATGTGAATTCACCCTAAAATTAATAAGTCAACGTATTCTCAATCTAAATACCAAATTGCCAACCTAGCCTTGAGATCAAGAGCCTCTTTTATACCTGGGTTCAACATGATCTCAACATGATCCTGGTAGTATTCATTACATGATCTATTGAAATCCTCTTTGTAATAAAATAAGAAAACAAAACAGTAAGAACTTATACATGCAACAAAACAAAGAAACTATGACAGTTTCACAAACTGAGCAACAACCACAGAAAATCCTTGCATGATATCCACATAATCACCAAACAGCGCAACCACGCACTTACCACAATATAACAACAAAACATCAAAATGATCATCCCAAGTAGAAAACATCAAATAAAAATTGCAATTACTTGTATCAAACTCTTACTTGTGACCAGTCAACTCAATAACAATCATTTGAAATACCAGTCATAAACCAACCACATCTGAAAAACATAATCAACCACGAAAAAAGATTAAAAAAAAAAAACAACAACAATAACAATAAAATCATTAAGAAATAGAACTCCAATCAAATAGGGAACACTTCTCCCATAACATCATAAAACCACTAATCCTTGCCAACTAAGAAATCAGAATTGACAACATCACTGCAAACATCAGCACTACTTGTTAAGGACAATCCATAAGGTGAAATCATAGTATGGTAAGAACCAGAGCTTGGAGTCACAACAAAGAAAGACATCATGTAAACCTCCTCCGCCAATTTACCCTAGAAAAGATGGAGAAGTTGCTTCCTAATAGTGGCACATGTATCTTTCCACCCTACAACCACAACACCATAATAAATCCCCAAACCAAATCACCTTAAATAAACATAAATAAGATTAACTATAATAATCCATTTCAATTCAACCAAATAATCATTAATTTCCAGATTTTCAACAAAACACAAACCAAGAACAAATATCAAATCCAATCCAAAAACAAACAATCAACAATTATCAAAATATCAAATGTTCGTAACAAACTAAACATGAAAATGTACCTTTTCATATATGAGAACCATCTCAACAGAATTTGTCGACTACAAGAAATTTGGCGCACTCCACATCTGGCAGATCCTCGCCTTAATACTCCATGACTCTCTCCTAGCAGTGATCTCACTCAAAAAATCAAATGAACTTGCGGACCTCATTTTCCTATGAATTTGATATGAGAACCATATCAACAGAATTTTTCGGCTTCAAGAAATTTGGCGCACTCCACATCCGGCAGATCCTCGCCTTAATACTCCAGGACTCTCTCCTAGCAGTGATCTCACTCAAAAAATCAAATGAACTTGTGAACCTCATTTTCCTATGAATTTGATATGAGAACCATATCAACAGAATTTGTCGGCTTCAAGAAATTTGGCGCACTCCACATCCGGCAGATCCTCGCCTCAATACTCCAGGACTCTCTCCTAGCAGTGATATCACTAAAAAAATCAAATGAACTTGCGGACCTCATTTTCCTATGAATTTGCTAAGCGATACACATTTGGTTGATGAGAATGCGAATGGTGAAATGTGGGGAGGCTCAACACAGATAACACCTATACTATGGAGGCGTAGTCCACACAACAAAAATTTGAATTTTCCCTCTCACTTAACAGTTAACACAAATGGCATAGAGGGTATCGATCAATAGAAAACACTCTTCACCACGAATTGCACACAAGTTCACTGTTGGTGGCGAAAAATTGAAATAATGAAAGGCACATACAAAATCCAAGCATTAAAATTTAAATTAAAAACCCAACAAATTTTTAGAGACAATCTACAATGGTTTTTTAGGATCCTCTTTTGTAAGTAGTATAGATAGAGAAAGTACAATATCTTATATAGGTAAGGTTAATTTAGATCATTCCTAACAAACTAGCGAGTCACCAATCTTCAAGAACCAATGAGACACTCCTAAATGACAACATAGTCATTCTACTTCTTAGATGTAGTATGATCCTTTTGGGTCTCTCTAATTCATTGGACTCGATCTCTAATCTCACTTCAATGCAGCTCATATCCTTGCCCGTACCAATACCGACCCCATCAAGATCAACCTTGTCCTCAAGGTAGTAAATATTACACCCTAAAGTAAATTTATCAAGATCCCATTGCTTGAACTTGAAGGACAAAGATGTTGCACTTAGATTCACGACTCCCCCAAGTACCCCTTTCTAAGTCGATCTCTTTAATCACACTGTCTAAAAATTGAACAAGACAAACTATCAACAACGCCGCCACCTTAAAACATCCAATTCTGTTCCAGAATGGTTTAAGTTCATGTTAGCTTCTACTATAATTTAATGGATTGGTTAAATTTGCTCTTGGTCAATTTGATTTTTTCTTAAAATTTGGTTTTACTAATTTTAATGTTAAAATTTGGACTTTTGCAAAGTCTGGTAAACCATTTAATTTTAAATTATATATGATAAAAAGAGTTGAAATAAAATAATAAAAATAAAAGTAGAATTGAAGATTACAAACTATAAGTTATAAGCTTAAACGCTAATTATAGTAGCGTAAGATAAATAAGTTATAAGCTAAAAATAAACTATAAGCTCATGATAAATTATAAGCTAAAAATAAACTAAAAGCTCATGATAAAATCAGTTACCAACATAGGTCTATTTTTTTGTCAAATGATCTTTTAAGTTTTAAACTATAAAACATAAGTTATCTTATTTGTGTTACCAACAAACCCAGAATCAAATAATAACTTCATGTCTATTTCTACAAAGATTCCTTCATATAAAATAAAAACACCCAAAATAGTCAATATAAAGTAAATTATACAAAGTTTTTTCGCAAAGTTTATTACAAATAATAGTAGTAAAAACTCATTATAAATAGAAAAAATGACACTACAAAATTATAAGCTGACATTGTTCATTTACTTCATCCTTAAGCATCTCATGAATAACATTCTTTCCTAGCCAACAATCACCACTACAGGCATTAAAATAAGTTGTCCATCTACCACCTCCAAGATAAACTCTGTCACTATAACATAAAGTCATTTTCTTAAGTGAATTTGCACTCCTCAATAGGTGAGTAGCTAACTCAAAAACATTTATGGAGCAAACACAGCCGCGAAACTCCACATATTTCAAATCATGACGAAAAAACCCCGCATATTTGCTTTTTTGCTTCTTAAATCCAACCATATGTGAATGTTCCGGATGTAGATTTTTAATCTGAAAATTAAAAATAACCATAATAATATTACATTTATGAGAATTTTAAAATTCCATTAGCATATAAAACTAATCCAGGACTTTCAGATGTTGTTTATTAAGGAGATTATGTTTGACAAGATCAAACTATTAGCTTTTAAGATAAATGCATTTTTGCTCCCCTATTATAAAATCCAACTTTTTGGTCTCTCAAATTCAATTTTTTAAGTTTCGGTCCCTCACCCATACATTTAATATCTATAATACTTTTTTATACGATATTTTAATTACTACTAGTACTATTGGTACTATAGTTATTCTTTCACGTACTCATTCCACACTTAAAACAATAATTATGAAGAGAAACGGACATTAAACACTAGCCATTAGACTTCAAGTAAGGGTTAAATTACTTTAATATTTTAATGTTCGTTTTTTTAAAATTTTCAATTAAATTACTTCAATATTTTAAAATTATATAATTATGAATGAGTATATAAAGTATTGTTAAATTTAATGATAGAGTTATTGTTAGGATCCAATTAATAAGGGTTGGAGAGATTGAGTCTTATCAAGTATTAATTATAAAACGAATGATGCATGCAGTCGGGACCCGTTTAAGCACCCAAATGGGGTGCTACATTGTAGATGGTCTAAGGACTAATATGTACATGCATTTATATCTTAGTTAATAAATTAAGTAACTTCATGTTTTATTGGGTGAGTTTGATTACTTCATAAATTAAAAAGGTTCTATCTATCTATCATGAGTTGAGAATGTGGTTAATGACTATATATTATCTTTGATGCCCGGAGATGGAGATGAGAAGACATATCTGAGTTGTGATTCTCCTTGTAGTGCTAATTCAGCTATTGGCTTCTCAATCATATATTAAAATTAAAAGTCGGAGTTCCAGATATGTTATTGAGAAACGCAGACCAAAATTTGGGGTTATGCAACGGAACCTGATTGATGATAAGGAAAGGTCATTTCAGGAAGCAATGTTGGTGATAAGGTTTTTATCACAGGGTTATCATTAACACCATCTGATAAAACAATTTCGTTCAATTTTCAACGACATCAGTTTCATTTGCTATGACCATTAACAAAAGTCAGGGACAATCACTTAATCATGTTGGCATGTATCTTCCACAGTCAGTCTTTTGGCATGACCAGTTATATGTTGCTATATCCAGGGTTACTTCAAGAAAAGGGCTAAAAATATTATCACCGATGATGATGGTGCAGATTCATATCAGATAGCTAATGTGGTTTTTTTTTTTTTGGTGTACAACAGCTAATGTGGTTTACAAAGAACTTTTCCAAAATGTTCATTGATTAATATTAATGGCACCAACGGACTCTGTACTGATGTTACAAGAATGTTATCTTTTTTTGCCCACTTTATTTTGTTCTTTTTGTATTAATGAAAGTCATACTATTTTGATCATCCTAGACCCGTGCGATAACACAGGTTTACGAACTAGTTATAATAAAATGGAGGATAGTAGTGCAAAACCTAATCCGCAACCTTGATGATAAAATGTCTATTTTACCCTTCATTTTTGCTACCTCATTCAAATCTTGCCCTCCCACATCTCTACTTCACTGTGAATATAGATTATATGATTCTGATTTCTCTTTGTAGGCACACTTTTCCTATCATGCTTTGTAGCTTACCTAAGATTAATCCATAAATTAAATCCCATTAAACTCTTCTACTGTTACCATAAACACATTCTCATTCTCCGATAATAATAACACATTTTCAACTCATTCCTCCCGTTTTTTCTTTGACTCACATACTCAAAACTACTAACATAGTTACATACACCTATTCATTGACATTTACTCTGTCATAAAGTCTAATGAATTTCTCAATGTAATTGGTGAAGTATAAATCAATGCAGATTACCTTCTGAGCTCTATGGTATTGAGTGTATATATATTTATTTAATGATTAAATGATTGAATAGGAGTCATTTCTAAATTCTAGGGTTAATATATATTTTGGTTTATCTAAACATTGAGACTCCCCCTTCTAATTTAAAATTCATTACATCTAGACTTCCATGCATATGACTGTATATAATTGTTTAGTTTTAAAATAAATTTCTAGTACCATTAAAAAAAAAACAATTGAATGACTTACACTCATTGTAAGTTTTTGGAGATGCGGAGAAGTTGTTACAATATCCAAAAGCCAAAAGTAGTCCATATTACGATCGCATGCTCCATCAATACGTAACTCCAATTGTCTAAGATTTTGAAACTGAACCAAGACTTTCGCTAATTCCTTTACCTGTTTACAACAATGATAATTAAGTGAATTAAAAGCAACTAGTGGACAACATAATGGAAAGAAACCTAGGCATTGCTGCAATGCACTATAGTGTTGGAATGCACAATATCGTTGAGTGACTCACTTGTGAAGTGCTGACAGTCATAGCTAAATTCTCAATATGTGGTAAACTTGCAATTGGATCATAAAGGTGTGGTGTATTCTCTCTCTTTGATGTATCCCAGTAAACATTCGATAACCTTGGAGCCGTAAAAGAAATTATCCTTGTGTTGTACCCAGTATATTCAAAGGATGAAAGGTTTAATGCATCAATAGATATCTCAGAAGGAGAGTCATTCGACTGACCACAATCAAGTATGATCAACTTACGTAACTTCGGACTTGTAATTTTCACTGAACTTATGTACAAGCAGTTCTTAAAGGTGACATCTTCAAGTTGAAGACATTCAGAAAACAGAGTAGGCAAAATGTGCGAGGATAGATTTTCAATTAGTATTGCATCAAACATAATTGTTGTTACGTTCTTCAATTCAGATAACCTTATACGCTCTGAAAACGTACTACCTCTAAAGCTAAACTTGGATAGCATAGGAGCTTGGATGTTCATTGTGTGTGGTGTAAAATGTATGGAGTTTGAATGTTCGAAGGATAAGAGACTTGACGCAATGATAGTTATAAGCTTTCGACGGTAAAACCCACAGTTAACAATGCTCAAACGAAGCAATGATGAACTGATTATTATCAACTTAGAAGTGATCTTACAATCATCAAGGGTGAAGTCTACAAGGTGGCTGCAATTTGAACACAAAGTCTGAACGTGTGTCTTCTTCACATCAATTAGTTGCAACACAAGAGTCCTTAAATTTTTTAATCCAAAGAACTCCCTTGGTTCATCTAAGAGGCAGTTCTGTAGGTGCAAATAGGTCAAAGAATCATTGTCGGGTAAGAGAATAAGGGAAAATTTGTATGGCAAAATAGAAATAGTTGTATCACTTGTTTCAGAAGTTTTTTCAGAAGAGAAGAGAAGTTCAATATGTTTGACACCCTTAGCAATTCCTTTGGAGATCAATCTATCAATGACATCCCTATGTTCATCACCTAGTGGAAATTTTACTCGAATGGAACGGATCATGGCACCTTTATAATGGAGCATAAATTTATCCAATCTTGTGGCAAATTCAGATTGGAAGTGAAACATTTGAGAGAGAGGAACGATTTGTGGTAAATCTTGATTTGTGACATAGTCGGACATGGTATAAAGATCGAAGTTAAGGTCCATCCTTAATCCCCATTCGTGAATCCATTGTTTGGACAATGCACTGGTTTTCAACAAATCCTTCAAAGCTAACTTGGAAAAGATATAAGACATAATATGATCAGGCAACTCATTCTCAAGCTTTTCACAGCTCTTCATTGTTCCTGCAAGCAAGCAATATGATAGTTCCATTTAAAAGCATTATCAATCTATCAAAGCTTTTTAAAATAAAATCAAAAAATTCGGAGGAAACTTCTTTATTTTAAAGGTTAAACACAATTTTCACCCCTTAACTATCAGAATGTAGAGATTTTGGTCCAGTATAAAATAGCGAAAGACCAACTCATGTTTAGCCCCTTTCGTAATATCTCAATTCTGACTTAGAAGACTATATGTCATGCCACTTAACCCACAAAGATGCCAATTGTGAAATTTTTTAATTTTTTTTTGTTGAAAAGGCCACATAATCATTTAAGTATTGAAGAGAAATTAAAAATATGGCTTAATTACTATTTTAGCCCCCTAAGTATCCCAAAATTGTGATTTTGGACCCCTAAAAAACAACTCTTTTCAGACCCTCTATGTTTACTTTATGTTGCAATTTTGACCTAGTCAACGAACACGTGGGCGCGAAGTGTGTAAAGAAACTATAATTATGAAAGAAACTATAATTGCATTTAATCTACCATCCATTTGTTGAAAATGAGCTGAAATAACATTTGTCATTTGTTGTAAGCACAGTTGGTTGAATACTTGTAACGATAGTCATTACCATGTGATATCATATTCATTTATAAGGATTATGTATTGATAAATTCATGCTTGGATACGGAAGTCCAAAAGCATGGTTACATGATTGCATAATAAGTAATAAAAGACATTTTTTTCACCCTCAAAAGTAGGAAATATCTAAATACACAAGCAAGCACAACAAAAAGAATAAGTGACACATTATAGAATAGGCTTACTTTCTAAATGACTATTTGACACAAATGATCTTCTTGTTAATTAAACATACATTATGCTGGATGAGTAAAATACAAGCCTTAGAGCAAGAAAAACTTTAATTTGTGATCAACATATGCATTAAACAATTTTATTTCACTGTGTGTAGTGTGCTGGATAAAAAGGAGAATTTTCTTTGAACAGAATTGTGACAAAGCAATAACAAATTTAATAAGCAATTAATAAAAGTAAAGGGGTGAAACAAACAGCACAGGCCAAGAATGACCAATATATAGAATCTCTCGGTTAAACAGGTAAAGAAACAATTGAATAAATTTATCATATTCAAAGTAGAATTTATAAAAGAAATTTAATCAGGAAGAGGGTAGAAGAAACAACGGGTACCTGCGATTGAGATGCTTATTGTGTTGCGATCAAGAAGAAAAGTTCGAGTGTGTATTAGGATTACTTCAGGATTATTTATTTATAGTCGTGTTGCCTAGGCTTAATCCTAACTGGGCCTGTGCGTTTGTTTTTCACCACGGATATTACTTTTTCCACCATCTCACGCGCTATATTTTTTTTCTTCTTTTTAACATACCTTTTGGATTTTATAATTCGAAACTGAGTTTGGATTATAAAATCTGAAAACAATCAATTTACAATAGAACTGGACAGAAATACATGTCTTTGTAGATTCATCATTTTTTTCAAGATATAAAATTATGTAAAAGACGATAAGATTAAAATTATATTAAAAAATCATTATATTTATATATATTATTATGTCAAAAAAGTTGAATTTATATCGTTAATCATTTCAATTAATGATATACATTTAATCTAATCCGCCTCAAAAACTATGTTAACATTATCAAGATTAAAACTTTTCATCTTTTTCAATTTTTACCCCATCTTCAACCTTCTTCTCAGCAACTACCTTCTTTTCAAAATCAAGATTTTCAAAAATGTACAAATATTCATCATCTCCCATCACCTCTAAACTACCGCTAGGGTCGGTAGTTAATTACCGTTGACCTCAACGATAGATAATTGCCCCTGTGCTATTAAGAGGGTCAGAGACAATGGCTTTTTCCCTAATTTGAATATGCATTTGTCCACCAATTTCCTCAATTTGAGTCAGTTTCTCATCCAACTTTACATTCATTCGTACAATTAAATTTTAAAACCAAAAAATAATTTTAACACGATAGATTTAAAACGCAAAAAAATTATTTAAATACGAAAATGTCATAACGATACACCAAGATAGTCAAAATGTGCATAAAAAAGGTAAAATAAATATGAAGGTAATCAACTCTCTAGCATAGGTGTTACACGTGAACACCTCATCCTAAAATACAACAAATCAAACCTTGAGTTTAATTCCACAAATCTCAAAGATGCTCCCAAAATCCTTCATAACATGATTAGACACACCATATTATCCATATGTGGAACCTTTGATGTTATCACTGAT
>Ga0099826_10002965_pt1 | contig 11279 bp, 8 predicted proteins | sample Mtrugardesep15_FD_76830 | JGI IMG/M metagenome (GOLD analysis project Ga0099826, IMG submission 76830) | Root nodule microbial communities of legume samples collected from California, USA - M. trunc garden sep15 | ecosystem: Host-associated > Plants > Roots > Nodule | place: USA: California...
CCTGGGACGGCGCCATTACCTTCAGCGTGCCGTTGAGCGCGGACGGCCCGGTCTTTTGCTCCGGACACCCGATCCTTGAGCCCAGCCTGCTGGTCGCCCGGGGTCACAATCTGCCGGAATTGCGCACGCCTCAGCACCTCGACCTGCTCGGTGTCGCCGTTGATGAGCGGGCGCTCGAACATGTGCTGGAGCGCCAAGGCAGCCGTTTTCGAATTACCGATCTTCCCAAGTGTTACCGCCTCGGTGACTCAACGTTGCCGGTCGAACTCGCCGCGCTGTTCGATGAGCTGGAAGGGGGCGAGCAGGGCCGCGAGTCGCTGCTGGGGTACGAGTCGATCCGCCGGGGCCTGCGCGACACCGTGATGTTGCAGGTGCTGGAGCTGGTGGCGCCGGACCAGGCGGCGCCTCCTCTCAGTCCCACCGCGCGCAAGCGCATGGTCGACCGCGCCCGGGAGTACGCCATGACCCATGTCGACGAGCCGTTGTCGATCCTGGACCTGTGCAACCACATCGGCGCCAGCCGGCGCAAGTTGCAGTACTGCTTCCAGGAAACCCTGGGCATCAACCCGGTGGCCTATTTGCGGGCATTGCGCCTCAATGCCGTGCGTCGCGAGTTGCGCAATGGCGAGCAGGCCCATGGTGTCCAGGAAGTGGCTGCGCGCTGGGGATTCTGGCATTTGAGCCGGTTTTCCAGCGACTACCGGGTCCTTTTCGGCGAAACGCCGTCGCAAACCCTGCGTCGCACGCATCTGTGCTGAAAACGGATAACCGCCCGCGCGCCGGCTGCCTAGGATGACCCCACCACCACTTGGTCGGAAGGGGCATTCAATGAGTCAGAATAAGAAAACCAACCGCTTGCGTTGCATGTGCTTCACCTTGGGAATGTTGGGTCTGTGTGCCGCTGTCCAGGCGACAGAAAACGGTGCACCGACCACGGCAGTCGGAGTCTACGATTTTGGCGCGGGCATGATGCCCCCGGCCACGCCCTACGGGACGGTCGGCCTGCGTACGGCGTTCTATTCGGCCAACGTGCAGAAGGACCGCCACGGCAAGGCACTGGACAACAATTTCTCCCTGGACGTGCTCTCCATCGGCCTGGCCTACATGCGCATGACCGATTACACCGTGCTGGGGGCCAAGTACGGTTTCGGCACCGTGGTGCCGTTCTTCAAAATGGACGCCTCGGTGCGGGTGCAGACACCGGTCGGTCCGCTGGATCTGGAAGCCGATCCGTTTCGTCTCGCCGACATCCAGGTGTTGCCGGTGATCCTGCAATGGACGCTGTCGCCGAACCTGTTCGTCAATGCCCAGTTCCAGGTCCAGGCGCCCACGGGCGATTACGACAAGGATCGCCTGATTTCCCCTGGGCTCAATCACTGGACATTCTCCCCAATCCTCAACGCCACTTACATTTCCGACAGCGGCTTCGAGGTGTCTTCCAGTTTTGAAGCCGACATCAACACCCGCAACGAAGACACCGACTACAAGAACGGCGTCGAGTACCGGCATGAGTTCGCCGTGGGCCAGCACGTCGGGCCCTGGACCGTGGGCGTGGGCGGGTATTACTACCGCCAGTTCACCGACGACGATGCGCCGGGGCTGGAGTCCGGTAACCGCGCCCGGGTCATGGCCGTCGGGCCGGCGGTCAGCTACTTCAAGCCCGGCATGCCGCCGGTGTGGCTGCACGTCTACAAGGAGCTTGACGCGCGCAACCGCGCCGAGGGCTACACCGCGGCGTTGCGTATTTCCCAGAGTTTCTGAAGGGGCTCGTCATGAACCAATCAAATTCCGTATCAACGGCCCCGGTGCGTCAGGCCGGTGGGCGTGAAGGGCTGGTGCTGATGCTCGGCAGCAGCCTGACCATCATGGGCTCGGTGATGGTCGCGCCGATCCTGCCCCGGCTGGGCGCCGAGTTCGGCCCCGTGGAGCCCCGTGCCGATCTGCTGGTGCCGTTGGCGGTCACCGGTCCGGCCCTGGCGATTGCCTTGTTCGCGCCTCTGGCCGGATGGCTGGCCGACCGGGTCGGGCGCAAGGCCTTGCTGGTGATTGCCACCTTGCTCTACGCCGTGCTTGGCGCACTGCCGGCGCTGCTCGACAGCCTGCCGTCGATCGTCGGCGCGAGGCTGTTGTTTGGCTGCACCGAAGCGGCGGTGATGACGTGCTGCGCCACACTGATCGCCGACTACTGGCAGGGCGAAGAGCGGCTGCGCTACGTCAATCGCCAGGTGGTGACCATCGGCCTGGTGGGGGCGCTGTTTTTCGTGGTGGGGGGCGCGCTCGGCGAGCACTCGTGGCGTTCGCCGTTCCTGTTGTACCTGCTGCCGCTGCTGCTGGTGCCGGCGATGATGAAGGTGTTGTGGGAGCCGCCGGTGACCCGGCGCCACAGCGTCGAGCAACCGCTCGCCGATTCGGGCCCGAGCAAGGTGGCGGTGCTGCAACTGGTGGTCGGCTACCTGATGGTCATGGGCGGCATGGTCCTGACCTTCGTCGTACCGATCCAGGCACCGATGCTGCTGGTCAGCCTCGGCATCACCTCCAGCACGATGATCGGGATGGCCGCCGGGCTGAGCCTGTTGGCGACCCTGGGCGGCTCGTTGATGTGGCCGCTGTTGCGCCGGCGCTTCGGGGTTGCCGGTTGCAACGCGCTGTTGCTGGGCCTGATCGGACTGGGGCTGTGGCTGCTGATGCGTGCCCAGAGCTACAACGCCGTGCTGGTGGCGGTGGTCATCCAGGGCCTGGGTTCGGGGCTGTTGGTGCCTAACGTGATGGCGCCGGTGATGAACGCATTGACCGCCACCACCCGCGGTCGAGGCTTGGGCGGTTTCACGTCCTGCCTGTACATCGGCCAGTTCGTCAGCCCGCTGGTGGTGGCCTTCGTGGGCAGCTTCGCCGGGGACCTGCGCCAGTCCATCCAATGGCTGGCCTTCGCCGGATTTATCGCGGCACTGCTCTGGGTGGCCGTGGGCCTGCGCACACGCGGCCAGGGCCAGTCGACTTCCATCGGTACACGTCAATCGTCATGAAACAAGGAATCTGAACATGGGTATGCAAGACATTCACCATTTGATGGACCGTGAAGACGGCACGGCGCTGGCCGAGTGGGTCAGGCGCGGCGAGGTTGGCCCTGGCGAGTTGCTGGAAACCGCCATCGAGCGCCTGGAGCAAGTCGAGCCGCACATCAACGCCGTGGCCGAGCGGTTGTACGAGTCGGCGCGGGAGGTCGCCCGCACGGCCGCGGTTGGCCAGGGCCTGCTTGCCGGCGTGCCGACCTTGATCAAGGACTTGTTTTCCCCGGTCGCCGGTGCGGCGATGACCAACGGTTCTCGCTCCCTGGGGGATTTTCGGGCGGACTTCGAATCGGAAGTGGTGACGCGTCTACGGCGCGCGGGTTGCCAGGTGATGGGCACCAGCACGTCGCCGGAGTTCGGCACGTCCTACTCCACTGAATCCACGCGCTTCGGCGCTACGCGCAATCCGTGGAGCACCGGGCACAGCGCGGGCGGTTCCAGCGGCGGCGCGGCGGCACTGGTGGCGGCCCGCGTGGTGCCCTTCGCCCATGGCAACGACGGCGGTGGCTCATTGCGCGTGCCGGCGTCCTGCTGTGGTGTGTTCGGTTTCAAACCCAGTCGTGGCTTGTTGCCGTCGGGGCCGATGGTCGGCGAGGGCTGGGCCGGGATGGGCACCGCCCATGCGATCACTTTGTCGGTACGTGACAGTGCCGCGCTGTTGGACGCCACTGCCGGCATCGACCTGGGCGCGCCCTATGCCGCGCCGGTCCAGGCGCTGCCGTATGTGACGGCGGTGCAATGTGACCCACGACCGTTGCGCATTGCCCTGGTCGAACAACTTGCGCCCTGGCCGACATCGTCCCAGAGCCTCCAGGCCTTGAACGAGGCCGCGCGGTTGTGCGAATCCCTGGGGCACCGTGTCGAGCCGGTCAGCCTGCCGGTGGTGTTGCCGGAGTTTCTCAACCAGGTGTTCACCATCATTGGCGCCAGTACCCGGCACTATGTCGACTTGCTGGGCGAGATGCGGGGCGCGCAGGTGCATGCGGAGGAGTTGGAGGTGCGCACCCGGATCATCCTGCGGGACAAGGGGCATGTCACCGGTGCCCAGTACGCCGGGGCGGTCGAATGGATTCATGCGTTGGGGCGGCAGTTGGCGACGTTCATGCAGGATTACGATGTGATCCTGACCCCGGTGCTGACCCGTGAGCCGGCACCCATTGGTGAGCTTGACCTCCAGGGCGTGTGCATGAGCCTTGAGCAACTGATCGAGCGCTATCACAGTTACTCGCCGTTTACCGCGCTGTTCAATGCCAGCGGCCAGCCGGCCATGTCGGTGCCGTTGTCCTGGAGTGCCAACGGCTTGCCGATAGGCGCGCACTTTGCCGGTCGCTTTGGCGAGGAAAGCACCTTGCTGGCCCTGGCCGCGCAACTGGAACGCGCCCAACCCTGGCGCGGCCGCGTGCCGCCGGTCAATGCCTGCCGGGGTTGAGCATGGGCGGTGGAGACACCGCCAATCCAGGTTGTTGCAAGAGGGCCGCTTTCGCGAGCGGCTCGCTCCCACGGAAGGTGGGAGTGAGCCTGCTCGCGAAGGCGATTTCTGCTTTGGATTATTTCCAGCTGATTCACCGCTTTCGCGAGCAAGCTCGCTCCCACAGGCGGTGGGGGGTGTTTTCTAGACCCGGTGGGCGCTGAGTGTCCGCCCACCGGAGCAAGGTTCAGTAGCGGATCATTACCGATTTCAACTCGGTGTAGTCATCGATGAACGCGCTGCCGAATTCCCGGCCGATCCCTGAAGACTTGCTGCCGCCAAAAGGTACGGCGGGGTCGAGCAGGGTGTGCATGTTGACCCACACGGTGCCGGCTTCGATGGCCGGGACCATGCGCAGGGCTTTGCTCAGGTCTTGGGTCCAGAGGCTGGCGCTGAGGCCGTAGGGCGTGTCGTTCATCAGTTCCAGCAGTTCTTCTTCCGTGTCGTAGGGGAAGAACGTCGCGATCGGGCCGAAGGTTTCTTCGTTGAGCAGGGCGTCGTCGCGGCGGTTGGCGAGGATGATCGTTGGCTCGACGTAGCAGCCCGGTCCTTCGATCAGCTTGCCGCCATGGACGATGGTGTTGTTCTGCGCCCGGGCCTTGGCGAAGAACTCGCCGAGCTTGCGCTGATGCGAGTGGTTGGTGACCGGGCCAAACTCGGTGCGTTCGTCCAGGGGCGAGCCGATGGTGAGTCGGGCCAGGCGCTGGGCGAGTTTTTCCATGATCGGCTCGATCTGTGAACGATGGACAAAGAACCGTTCCGCCGCCGCGCAGATTTGCCCCGAGTGCAGGAAGCCGGCTTCGATGATGCCGTTGACCGCCACCTCTTGATCGACATCGCGCAGAAAGCCCGCGGCATTTTTCCCACCCAGTTCCAGGGTCGACCGGGTCAGTCCGGCGCCCATGGCTGCCTGGCCCACGGCGAGGCCGGTGGGTACCGAACCGGTGAACGAAACTTTGTTAGTGCCTGGGTGCTCGATCAACCCTTTGCCCACCTGGCCGCCACCGGTGACCACGTTCAGGGCGCCCGCCGGCAGGCCGGCTTCGATGGCTAGTTCGGCTATGCGCAGGATGGTCAGCGGCGTGAACTCGCTGGGCTTGATGATGATGCTGCAGCCGGTCACCAAGGCTGACGCCAGTTTCCAGATGGCGATCATGGTGGAGAAGTTCCACGGCACGATGCCCACCACCACCCCGACCGGTTCGCGCAGGGTGAACGCGGTGTAGCGTTCTCCGGCGAAGGAGGGCAGTGACGGGGTGATCGTCTCGCCGCCGATCTTGGTGGCCCAGCCGGCGTAGTAACGCAGGAAGTGCGCCGCCTGGTCGACCTCGAAAGCGCGGGAAATGTGGATGATTTTTCCCGACTGGCAGGTTTCGATCTGGGCCAACTCTTCGCGGTGCTGCTCCAGCAGGTCCGCGAGCTTGAGCAGCACCTGGCCACGAACCGCCGGTGCGGCCTGGGACCACTGCCTGAAGCCGCGTCGAGACGATTCCACCGCGTGATCGATATCGGCCGTACTGGCGTCGCTGACCTGGGCGATGACGTGGCCGGTGGCCGGGTTGATGACGTCCAGCGTCTGGCTGCCTTGGCTTTCGACGTAGCGACCATCGATGAACAGTGCGTGACGCCGGCCGAGAAAGGCTTCGACCTGAGGCAGTAGGGCAATATCGCTCATGGGTGTTTCCTATCGCGAAGGGAAAGCCCCGAGGTTAATCGCTGCGCGGCGGCCCGGCTTGACTGTGCCTGCCGCGCGGCATGTGCGTGCCTGCCAGGACGTGGCCCTGGCAGCCAGGAGCAAGGCCTTCAGCAGCCAGGTACAAGCCAGCGGCGCGTGTTTGCGGTCAGATCAGTGTTTCGACTCGATGGCAAAGGAGCGGGCGATGTTTCTCCAGACCAACCGACACAAACTGGCGTTGAGCGCCCAGGTGCAGCGAGCGCTGGCCGGCGACACCGAGGACACGCCGATGCTCGACGCGTACCCGCCGTTGCGGGCATGCCTGGCCCAACACGCCCGGCAAATGGCGAGCAGCGCCGAGCGTTGCCTTCAGGTCGAGGCCCAACTGGCCGAGCAGGCCGCGCGGTGGCAGCAGGGCGAGCGCGAACGGGAGATGTTGCGCCAACAACTGGAACAGGCCCAAGGCCGCGAACAGTTGTTGGAGCGCCAACGGGACGAATACCGTCAGCAAGTGCAGCAACATCACCAGGAAGCGCAGATCTGGGCGTTGTTGCAATCGACGCTGACCGAGGGCTGCTGGGACATCACGGTGGTCAACGGCGACCTGCAGCACCCGGCCAGCAGCATGCGTTTTTCCAGCCAGTTTCGCGCGTTGCTGGGCTATGGGGTGGACGAACTGCCCGATGGCTGGGATGCCCAGGTCGGCATCACGCACCCGGATGACCTGCCGAAGATCATGGCGATTTTCGACCGCGAGATTCTCGGCACCCAGGGCAGTGGCGAATACGTCTTCGAGTACCGCATGCGCCACAAGAGCCGCGACTACATCTGGTGCCGCGAACGCGGACGGGCGGTGCGCGATGCCCAGGGACGGCTGGTCCGGGTGATCGGTGCGGTGCGCGACATCAGCGACGAGCGCTCGGCCCAATCCACCCACCACCGCATGCTGGAGCAGAACCAGGTGACCTACGCCCAGATCGCCACGGTGGTCGGGGTGATCAAGGGCATTGCCGACCAGACCAACCTGCTGGCCTTGAATGCCGCGATCGAAGCCGCCAGGGCCGGTGAGGTCGGGCGGGGGTTCTCGGTGGTCGCCGACGAGGTGCGCAAACTGGCCGAAAGCACGCGCCAGGCCACGCATCAGATCCAGACGATGTTGCACCAGCACAAGCAATAGACGCACGGGGAGCTGCCGCCGCCGGCAGCCCCCACGCCTTCAGAACGGCACCGCCACCACCAACTGGCTGTAGACGTTGGTGCCGTTGCCGCCGACCTGGTTGCCGCCGCTGTTGTCATCCTTCTCCGGCTTGTACAGCCCCAGCAGCGGCGTGACGATCAGGTGTTCGCTCACGGCCCATTCGACATACAGGTCCAGCTCGCGCCCATCGAGGTTCAACGCCTGGCGGTCGTGCAGGGTCTGGTAGTCGAAGAACAGCGCGCCGACGGTCACGGTGTCCGTCGGCTTGAGCTTGAGGCCGACGTGCTGGATGGCCGTGTTGCTGTTGAACGGCCCGGAATAGTTGCCGGCCACCTCGCCCTGGAACCAGGTGCCGTAGCCTCGGCTCAGGCCGTTGAACATCGAGTCCCAGTTCTGTGAGTAGCGGCTGTAGCGATAGGTCAGGTCCGGTGTCCAGGGCAGGTCGGCGAAGGTGTAGCCGGCCTCGGTATACCAGGCTTTTTCCGGGCCGGCGTCCTTGTCCTGCCAGGCGTATTCGAAAGCGAAGTGGGCGTTTTCGATGCCGGCGTTGCCGCTGCCCCGCAGGCTGTAGATGTTCATGCCTTCGCGCTGTTTCTGGAAGTCGCTGGCGTAGTGGTCATCGACGTCGATGCCATGGATGTAGGTCAGGCCCAGGGTGCCGGGCGCGGTGGTGTATTCCAGGGTGCCGGCGGCCATTTCGGTGTTGGCCTGGGCGCGGTTGTCGGACTTGATCCACATCAGGCTGCCATGCACGCCGTCCTTCGCTCCCAGGCGCAGCACGGCGGTCTTGTCGAAGGCGTGGCGGGCGGCCAGGTAATAGGCGCCGCCGCGATTGAGGTCGCCGTCCGCCGGGCCCTTGCCCAGGTTCAAGCCGTCGTCGTTGATGATGAAACCGTCACCGAGGGTGATCACCTGGCGACCGTAGGAGAGGTCGACGCCGTCCTTGCCCAATACCGGGAACAGGTCCCCTGAGCGCCAGCCGGCGAAGGCCTCATCGAATTTCGTGGTGCGCTCCGAGCCGTCGCTCAGGCCGGCCGGGTCACCGTCGCCCCAGGTGCCGGAGCTGACCAGGTTAGCGGTGCCGTAGACACTGCCCATGCCGGCCAATGCCTGGTCGATACTCAGGCCATACTTGATGAAGCCTTCGCGCCAGCTGGAGCCGCCACCGGTGCCGTCGTAGTTCTTGCGGCTGTTGAACATTCCGTAGACCGCGAGGACGTTCCCGGTGATGGTGGTGTCCTGGTCGGCGTAGAGCTCAAGGGCCTGGGCCGATGAGTCGGCAACCAGCAGGGCGATGCCCAGGCCGATGGCGTTGCGCAGTAGCGGTGTGTGGCGTGTGTGCTCCATGGTGTTTTTCCCCAGTGTAATAGGACGGCAGAGCGCGCATTAAGGGGAGCTGCGCGGGGGGAAGTCTTTCACCTGGCTGCCAGGGAATTGATCCAGCCCGCCAGGCCGCGGGGGCTGGCAGGCAGCAACAAGAGTGGCGGCAGACATGGGCAAGACGCCTGTGGCGCGGCGGCGCAAAGTGAAGCTGCACGCAACGCCGTTTCGATCAGGGACTGGCTGGGGGGCTTGAATGCCGGCTCCTGGACGGCTGTGGCACCTCTACTAAAAAATCCGCTTCTCGAGGATCTGCACCATGTCGATCAATGACCGACTCACCGCGCACTTGAACCGGGGCACGGTGGGATTTCCCACCGCCCTGGCCAGCACCATCGGCCTGATCATGGCCAGCCCGGTGATTCTCACCGCAACCATGGGCTTCGGTATCGGTGGCAGCGCCTTCGCCGTGGCGATGCTGATTGCCGTGGTGATGATGCTGGCCCAGGCGACCACGTTCGCCGAGGCCGCGTCGATCCTGCCCACCACCGGCTCGGTCTATGACTACATCAACTGTGGCATGGGGCGTTTCTTCGCGATCACCGGCACGCTGTCGGCCTACCTGATCGTGCACGTGTTCGCCGGCACCGCCGAGACCATCCTGTCCGGGGTCATGGCGCTGGTGAACTTCGAGCACCTGAACACCCTGGCCGAGTCTGCCGGCGGTTCCTGGTTGCTCGGGGTCGGGTTCGTCATTGTGTTCGGGGTGCTCAACGCGTTCGGCGTCAGTGCGTTCGGCCGAGCCGAGATCATCCTGACCTTCGGCATGTGGACCACGTTGATGGTATTTGGCGTGCTCGGCTTGATCGCGGCGCCAGCGGTGCAACTGGAAGGCTGGTTCGGGGTTTCGCTGGTGGGCACCGACCTGATCACCATCCTCTCGCTGGTGGGCATGGCCATGTTCATGTTCGTGGGCTGCGAGTTCGTCACGCCTCTGGCGCCGGACCTGCGCCACTCGGCCAAGGTCATGCCCAGGGCGATGATCCTCGGCTTGCTGAGCGTCGCCTCGTGCATGTTCATCTACGGCGCGGCGATGAAACGCCAGGTGGAGAACGTGCTGCTCGATGCCGCCAGCGGCGTGCACCTGCTGGACACGCCCATGGCGATTCCGCGCTTCGCCGAGCAGGTCATGGGGGATATCGGCCCGCTGTGGCTGGGGATCGGCTTCCTGTTTGCCGGCGCGGCGACCATCAACACCCTGATGGCCGGCGTGCCGCGGATTCTCTACGGGATGGCGGTGGACGGCGCATTGCCCAAGGTCTTCACTTACCTGCACCCGCGTTTCAAGACACCCTTGCTGTGCATCCTGGTGGCGGCGTTGATTCCTTGCCTGCATGCGCTGTGGCTCGGTGGCAACACCGACAACATCATGCACCTGGTACTAGCGGCGGTGTGTGCCTGGAGCTTTGCCTACCTGCTGGTGACGGTGTCGGTGGTGAGCCTGCGCATTCGTCGGCCAGACCTGCCGCGGGCCTATCGCTCGCCGTTCTTTCCGCTGCCACAGATCCTGTCCAGTGTCGGCATCCTCCTGGGCATGTGGTTCATCACGCCGCCCGGCATGAACCCAGCCGACATCTACATCCCGTTCGCGGTGATGCTCGGTGGCACCGCGGCCTACGCCTTGTTCTGGACCCTGGTGGTGCAGAAGGTCAATCCATTCATGCCAGCGTCGGTGGAAGACGTGCTGGCCAAGGAGTTTTCCCATGAGCCAGGGCAACCTGCCGGCGAGTTTATCGACCGTGCTGCAAAGACTGTCTGAGCGCTTGCGCGCCCATCGCCCCCCGGCCGGCTATCGGCCTGGGGTGACCCTGGAACACGTGCGGCGCAACCTCGGGCTGGCGCACTTCGTGTGGTCAGGGCCGACGACGGCTACTGTGGCCAGCGACGACGGCCGGCTGCAACTGGAGATTGTCGAGCGCACCGAATCACAGTGGCTGATGCACCTGGTGATGACCGAATTCGTGTTGCGCGTGCCTGCGTCGATGGAGGGCACGGCGCGCCTGGAGCTGCACCACGGCGGGGCTATTCGCCGCAAGGGTCTGCGCTGTCGCCAGCGGGGTGCCGACCAGGCGCTGGCGGCCCGGTTGCAGGCGGCGGTAACGCACGATCAGGGGTTGTACCAGGCGCTCATGCCGCTGGATTTCAAGCGCCTGCGCATCGACCTGCACGAGCGCCAGTGGTGCGTGCGCCTGGAACACATGGGCGGCAGCGAGGTGGTCAACCGCATGCCGGCCTTTCGGCGCTACATCGCGCTCGGAGGCGAACAACGCGCAGCCTTGCTGGCATCCCTGAGCGGCCTGCAACGGGTATTGGCAAGCCTCTGACCCTGTAGTGCCGCCCTGGCATCAATCCTGCTTCTGCTCTGGCGATCAGGTATTTGTTGCGTGCATATAGATAACATGTTAACTATTGCCGCACAAAAACAATAAGCCACTGCGGAGAACGCCATGAGCATGCAACAGGTTGGGCAAGACGGGCTGGAGACCTGGA
>Ga0099826_10002966_pt1 | contig 11279 bp, 5 predicted proteins | sample Mtrugardesep15_FD_76830 | JGI IMG/M metagenome (GOLD analysis project Ga0099826, IMG submission 76830) | Root nodule microbial communities of legume samples collected from California, USA - M. trunc garden sep15 | ecosystem: Host-associated > Plants > Roots > Nodule | place: USA: California...
AATTTGCTTAATTGTGCTTAAACTTTTAAATTTTTAACATATTTTTTACATACTTATTTAGAACATTATACAAAGTTCCTCTGCAAAAAGTAACTCAAAATTTTATTATTAGGTCAAAATTTTCATTAATATAATCTTGAAATTTTGGCTTTTAGAAAAATTCATATTTAATTCATTACATGTTAAAAAACCTAAAAGATATTATAAAAGAATGTCTTACAATGTTATGAACAAATCTGTAAAAAATCTTTTAAAAATTTAGAAGTTTAAGCATAATTAAACAAATTTTAATTTAATAGAGACTAAAAACACTAACGGAAATTTTTGTAGGGACTAAAAAGTGTAATTTATTTTTATAGGGACTATAAACTAAACTACAGATATTTATAGGGATTAAAAACTTAATTAACCCTTAAGTATATAAGTCACATATGGTATATATTCAATATTTTGTCCACTCAAATGTGACATATGACTTAACCTTTCATACTTAAAACCCAACAATCTTTCTAACAATTATTAGTTCTCACCTCTAATAACAAGATCCAACGGAGGGTCCACTCCCGCTCCCCCATCAATTACGTTAAAATTAATAGAATGAGGGCTTAAATATGCATTTGGTCCCTGTAAATATAGCCAGTTTTGGTCCTTGTAATTTTTTTTTTATAAAAAAAAGTCCTTGCAAAATTTTCTGTTTTTTAAAAAAGTAACTGACCCTACTATTCAGCTGTTTTGGCATGATTTTGCCCACGTTGCAGTTGCTGACTGTGCAACTTTTGTCACGTGGCGCTGACGTGACATGCCACATAATATTAAATTTTAAATTAATAATATGAAAATAAATTTTAAAAATATAAAAAACAATTTAAAAATATTAAAATAATTTTCTGAAATTATTTTAATTATATAATTTTCAAATTTTTTTTTTGAAAATTATATAATCTAAAATATCTGAAAATAGCTTTTCGAAAAAATAATGATATAATTTTTTCAAAATTAAAATTTTCGTAAAAGAACCTGAAAATAACTTTTCAAAAATTAAAATTAAAGTTCTTGGAAAAAATTATATATTTTCGAAAATGATAAAGTTTCATATGATGTAATTTTTTTAAAAAATTAATTTCCATATTTTAATTTTCAAAAATTTATATTCAGATTTTAAAAAATTATATAATTTTCCATTTTTTTCATAATTCAAAAAATAATATTTTTTAAAAATTATATAATCGATTTTTTTAAATTTTTTTAATTTCGAAAAACAATTTTCAGAATTTTAAAAATGTTTTTTAAAATTGAATATTACGTGGCATGCCACATCAGCGTCACATGACAAAAATTACACAGTCAACAACTGTCACACGTACATACCCATGCCACTTCAACGTTTTAGTTGGGTCAGAGAACTTTTTTTCTTTAAAAAATTTGTAAGGACCAAAACTGGTTATATTTACGGGTACCAAATGCATATTTAAATCTAAAATGAGTCCAAATTGACAAAGATATATTAAATTAAAGGACTAAAACCAAATTTTTGTTAATTGGAAAAATCAAAACAAAATTCAAAAATTAATTGAGGGATCAAGTGTGTAATTTAGCCAAAATTGTATGAATATTGTAAAATTGTGCAGGTTAGTCATACAAATCCTATTGCGAATTGAAATCTACTGTCGTTGGTGTTCCAAAGAAGAATAAAGACAACCCATAAACCCACCCTTATCGTGGTGAAGATTTTCTTACATAGAGATATTCAGAAAATGAAGGCCATGGAAGCTTTACACTTACGGTGTATACTTCCACTATCCATAACCAAAAACTCTCTCTTTACACTTCAAACAACAACCCCATTATCTCTATCACCATTTTCAAAACCACAACCATTAACTTTAACCTTATCATCATCTTCTCAAACTGCTACTGTAAGAACAAGGGCAGGTTTTTTTTTTGGTCGTACAAAAGATGATAAGAAGAAGAAGAAGATGAATTTGCCTGATACTGTTAAAGCTGGTGACCCTGTTCTTCATGAACCTGCTCAAGAAGTTGATCCTAGTGAGATAATGTCTGATAAAGTGCAGAAAATTATTGATGATATGATTAGGGTTATGAGGAAAGCTCCTGGTGTTGGTTTAGCTGCTCCTCAGATTGGAGTTTCTTCTAGGGTTAGTTGCATTCTTCATGATTTTTATGTTCTTTGATTTTTATTTTGTGACTTTATATTATTTCACTCAATTGTGCTTACATCTTCCGTTTAAGTGATAGCGAAAGAATCAGGATTTATTGTGTTACAACTCGTATTTGAATACTACGGTCCAGAGTACAATGTTACCCCTTCCTAGTTGTAGTCTTGCTCCGCTCGTTGTCTTGGCTCACTTGTCAATACCAATGAGCCATATACAACATTGTGTTTGTCTATCGAGCACCGACATAGACACTAGACATGATTTTGGCACTGAGATATAGACAATGCCAACAATTTAAGATAAAATGATTAAACATAACCATATGAGGGGTAACCTTGGCGCAACTGGTAAAGTTGTTGTCATGTGACTGAAAACGGGTTCAAGTCGTGGAAACAACCTCTTGTGTAAAAAACAGGGTAAGACTGCGTACATTACACCAAAAATGGTGGGGCTCCTTCCCGGACACTGCATATGTGGGAGCTTTAGTGCACCAGGTTGTCTTCTATATATATATCAGTCATATGCATCACTGGTATGTCGGACATGCTTTCAATCTGAAGCTGCAGCGCTACTAACTGTGTTGTTTTTGTGCACTACTGGTATTATTTATTCATTAGTTATCACCATTTTATCATCATCATCATTATCATGGTATTGCAGTTTGAATAAATATTGAGTCAATCATCTATTTGGTTTTGAAATTGTAGGGCTCTGTTAATTTAGTATTTGAGATTACTAATATTTAAAAATAGTTCATGAAATTGAATTTTTTTCCGATCATACTAGTCTTTTTGATACGAAAGTACCGATCAAGATGAAGAGAAATTTTTATCGGACTGTAAGTCCGGCAATGTTGCATGTGACAGAATGTTGGGCGGTAAAGAACCAATACAAAAATAAATTAAGCGTGGCAGAGACGAGGATATTGCGTTGGATGTGTGGTAAGACTAGAAGGGATAGGATTATAAATGACAACATTAGAGAACCTATCAAGAAACTAGACTTAGACTTGGGTTGTTTAGGCATGTAGAGAGAAAACTTGTGGATTCTGTAGTTAGGAGAGTAGATCAGATGGAGGGGAGTTAAATCACTAGAGGTAGAGCACGACCTAGAAAAAGCATAAAAGAACCTATCAAGAAGGATCTAGAGATTAATGAGTTGGATGAAAATATGGTTTTTGATGGAACAATACGGCGTCGTTTGATTCAGGTAGCCAACCCCAATTAATGGGATAAGACTTTGTTGTTGTTGTTGTACTAGTCTTTTTGGATAGGTCAATTTATTCGTCCCTTGAATTATCTCGTCTCTGAAATTATCTTGTAAGAACTAATGCAATTGAGATTATTGAAATTCAGAGATCATTTTGAAATTTAGATAATTTCAGGTATTAAGTTGACACTTGACTTGAGAATGGTCTACAATTTTAGGACTAAATTGGTGATTTACTCAATATTTTGAAGGAGCTAAGGTAATTGATTATGCATATGAGTTATTTATAAGTGTTACCACACTTCAAATAAAGAAATAAGAAGGAAAAGAAGCAAAAGGGGTGAATGAGCTCCATTTGAATTGAAGTTCAAATAGATTAAAGTTGTGTACTTATTTTGTTAACGCTGAGAAGTGGGAAGTTAGAATGAAAGTACTTCATGATTGCTTGCTTATGACAACTATAATGTTGGAAAATTGAAAGTGAATTTGTGGTACTCACTTTCACTCCAGCTTGAAAAGTTTTTTTATTCCTATAAATTGAAAGTAATTTGAACTTGGAATTTTCATGTATGCGCCATGCAGATAATTGTTTTGGAAGATACCAAAGAATTTCTAAGTTATGCCCCAAAGGAAGTGCTCGAAGCTCAAGATAGACATCCTTTTGATCTTTTGGTATGTTCTCTGAGAAAAGGAGAATATTGACAGTAAATATTTACTTTTTGTCCTAAAGATTCGGTACTTTAATACATATAATAATTCATTGGTTCTCTTGTTGCAGGTGATCGTGAATCCCAAGCTGAAGAGTACGAGCAAAAGGACTGCCCTGTTTTTTGAAGGGTGTTTAAGGTATATCATGATTTGTCCTTTTCGGTTTTCCATCTTGTTTCTTACCACACTTGATTTGCCTACCTATTCTTACTTGTTCGAGCATGCAAGCAGCTGAGATGTGAAGTTTAAACAATTGTGTCCCTCTTTTAATCTAAGAAATTTGTGCATGCATTGATTTGTACATTTACTTGTGCTGTCTAATAGCGGATCTAGCAGCATTATAAAAGCCCAGCAGAATTTTAACAAATTGTTATTGTTACGCCATACAGGATTGACAACACTGACATTTACCTCCCGACTCCCAATAGGCTATTGACCATTTCACGACTAATGGCTAAACTCTAAAATTCAGTACGAAACCAATATCGTATCCCACTTTTTCTCAATTAATTTGAAATACGGTATAAGACTAATGCGAAGACAGAGTCATTGAAGCAACCAATTTGACATTTCATACAATGCCTCCATTTAAACAATTGTTTCAAAGCTGATTGATAAGTGATTATTATTTATTGCTTAATGCTAAAGAGTACCATTACTTTCTTTCACATACAAGTTATCTCAACTCACTGATAGCTCTTGGTTGGCATCCCTGTACTTTAATAAATTCATAGTAGTTTTGATAATTTCCAGAAATTAATCTGCTTATGCTTAGATGGTTTTTGTGATTTACTTAAATTTCGTGTGAAAAAATGTGTACGCTGTCCTTCAATCCAGGGCACCATTAACATGTTCAATTGTTATATACACTTTGCAGTGTTGATGGATTTAGAGCTGTGGTGGAACGTTACCTTGACGTTGAAGTTACAGGTTTGGATCGCAATGGTGAACCAATCAAAATAACTGCTTCTGGTTGGCAGGCCCGGATTTTACAACATGAATGTGATCACTTGGATGGAACTCTATATGTTGATAAGATGGTACCTAGAACTTTCAGAACCGTAGAAAACATGGACCTGCCTCTTGCTCAGGGATGCCCGAAACTTGGCCCTCGGTAACGCAGGTTTCGGGATGTTGCTGCTGCCTCTGATACGGCCATCAACACAGGTTTCTTGTGCATGTTAGTGAGAATTTTGCATTTGGAGATCCTAAAATTCAGACCAGATTCAAATATTTTAGAAATAGTGTCAAATTTAGACCGATGAAATCTCCCTCAATTTTCTATGCCGAATTTTGTGATTGCATTATAATGCCCTTTTTCATGATAAGTCGTTTCATGCAAGTTTCAGTGTTAAATATTGTACTGGAAATTTTTTTTAGGTCTGCAAGGACTTATGCATTCATGTAACTCCATTTCTCAGCTTTAATGCAAGCTTTTATACCAATTGAGCAAAACTTGCTTATTTTATCCTCCAAATACGACCAAAAATTTGTCAGACTGATACATGAAAATGAAAAGAAAGTGTGTTTAATTTGTGCAAGGAATAAAAAGTACCTAGGCATAAAAAAAAGGGCAACCTGATGCACTGAAGCTCCCGCATTCGCAGGGACCGGAAAGGGGTCCCACCATTTGGTGTATTGTACACAGTCTTACCCTATTTTTACACAAGAGGCTGTTTCCAGGACTTGAACCCGTGACCTTACGGTCACATGACAACAATTTTATCAGTTGCGCCAAGGTTACCCCTCAAAAAGTACCTAGGCATAATTTATGAAAATTTGAAACAAACATGGGAATCAAGGATTTCCATTGTCACATTCATGGGAGTAAATTTGTAATCCAGGAAACGAACACCCCGAGTAGAAATAGGTAACATTAACTACTTCTATTATTACCTATTTCTATTGTGAAAGAAGCTCATACGAGTTAATTTAGATTATTATTGATGGATTCCAAAATGAATCACTTGTTATATGATTCATGGTGGATCAAAAGATTAACTATAAATTATAATGCATAACTAAATATCAATGAATTACGTAGCAAAATTTCTGTCAGCAAAAAAGAGCCTCGCAAAATTTCGTAGTTAAATTGTAACTGAACAATCCATGTTCATATATAATTCTTCACATGGATAGGTATCACACAAGCAGATTTTATTGTTTCATTGGTGGCTCAAGTTCCTTGAATGTCGAAGAAAGATATAAAACTTGTTTGAATTGATTGATTTGAGCTTATCTACCTACATAAGCACTTTTTGTTAAAAAAAAAAGCACTTATAGACTATTTGGGAGAGCTTATGGAAACAACTTAAAAATGTGTCTATAAGTTGTTTTCAGCTTATTTCCATAAACTCTCAAAAATAAAATAAAAAATAAAAACAGTCTACCTTTATTATATCTTTTGTTATAAAAATAGCTTATACATAAACACTTATGCAATAATCGCTTAAGTTGTTTGTTCAAATAAGGCCTTACTCTCCACATTAACAGTTGAAGTTTGAATTTAGTTATGGTAAACTGCGTTATATTCTTGCAGCATATGTTAAGCACCAATGGAACTATTATTACAAAACCTGATGTTTTTATGTCAAAAGCAAACTGCTAACTGGACAATGTTAATGGTATTTTGAAAAGATGCAATCAAGGACTATTGTCCTCATTAGCGCTATATATAGCGAAAGATATTATCACGAATACTTCACGATACGGAAACCAACCAATGAAAAAAGAGCCTTAGCGGAAATCATGGGGGGAGTAATGGAAAGATGCTGGTCAACAAAAATATGACTCAATGGAATACACACGTCGCAATGGTTCACGAAAGTACAATTCGATGTAAACAACATTATTGATTTTGCAAATATAAATTTTCGTACTGTTTATAACATCAACTACAATTACAGAATCAAGAAAATAACCACAACACCATGTAACTCTCTAAAAGAAGGAAAAGACAACTGATCGATGTTCGGGTTGGGGAGTGGCTTCGATGGTTGTTACTTGTTAAAGTTTTGAAGGATTTTCAAACATCAATCTATCGTAGACAATATGAGACACTTTTCCACTCGAAAACAATTCATACATGATTTGTGCATGGATGCCGAATCACATTAATATTCGTCAATTATTGTTTGATTTGACGCCCTAACTTATATATAACTAAACATTGAAGGTTATCACACATTTGTGGAGTTGATCTTACAAGATCTTGCCCACCATTCCTGTCTTATTCCATTGATTCTTTGTCGACCATCTACTGTTATTCACCCCCATGGAAGTATAGCCATTTGTGGGGATTTAAATCATGCTGCACTAGATGATCTTTTGGTGCAATTATTGTACCTAACATCTACTAATATTGTAATTTGTGGAGGCAAAACACACATTACAATATGTTACACTTATATTAGTGTTGACAGTCCAATATGGCAGCATGCATGCAGAATGGGTAGCCTAAATATTCATTTTCTTTTATTAGCTCATCGATGTTATTTTAATGTCTATTGTCTAATAATAAAATACTACCTGTCAATGTATTCCAAAGTATAAGTAATCATACTCCACTCTGAAATCCAAACATGAAATATGTGTTAGGTTAAATGAAAGGGATTTGAGATTTTATAATATGTGGTTGGAGATTCAAATTGTGAATTCTTGTGCAATTTAAATGTAGCATTTAAAAACATTTATGCATAAATAAATAATCAAAGTAAGAGGTACTGTCAAGAAAAAACATGTGTTAGTTTTGCTTTGCTTCCATTATGTCCTTAAAATAAATATATGGAATATCACTCATGTGTTTTTTGTTGTAAAAATTAAGAATAAATTATCTCTATGAATAATAATCATCATATAAATAAGAGCATCAATTAAATATTAAATAGAATAAACAAGAATGATAACAAGTAAACTTATCTTTCTTGAAATTGTGGTGTTTGAAGTCGACAAAATCGAAGTAAACAAACATGAAACCGTGAAAGGTAATAACCTGCAAAACAATAAACCATTACATAACTTGAGGCGTGACGAAGTCACTGACCTTAAAGATTTATCCGCCTCATAAGCGAATATCCTCCCAGGATACAACAAATTCTTCTCTGACATGAATCATGTCAGAGGCGACACAGCAACTTGAATTTGATAATCCCAGAGAATGTTAAAACCCAAGAACTAAATGTTATTGGAAGGAAAGTAACATATTTTTATGGTTTAATAGTGTACCAAAATGTTTTGTTTCTACGTAGATGAAAAGCAACATGAAAAATGTATAGCCTCTTTTTCTCCCGGCTGTATCATTCAACAAAATATAGGTATATAGTAAAACAAAAAAGAAGCCTTAATAATAATAGTTACTTTAAGAGATATCAATGAAAAGACAGTTACAAAATTTAAAATTAATAATATGGTACAAAACCAAGTCAAACAATAGTATTAATAATAATATGATAATAATTTTTTATTAAAATATTTTCAACTTAAAATTGAGGGACAAAATATTATGAAACTTTTGAAATATAAACAAAATTTACAACATTTTTAACTAAGCCTTTTTATCTAGGTGTAACATTTTGGTGTATTTCCTCCTTGCACACTTTGTGCAGTTGGAAGCACCTTTAAGTATATATATTATTTTGATTTGTTAAAAAAAAAAAAAAGCCTTTTTATCTAGGTACAAATTTATTGCATTTTCATTAAAATGAAATTTTCATTACAAGGTTCTATATAATAAAAAACTTGGTGACTAAGCAAAATTATGAGTATATTTTCTTTTAAAATCCAATTCCTCTATTAAAATGCTGAAACATTCCTTTAGTAAACATGTTGTTTGGCTTCTTGTGAAAGTCTGAAACGTTCTTCTCTTTTTTGAATTCTGAAACGATGAAACTTTATGCTTATGTGCGATATTTTTTATATTATGATGGTTTGGTATACTTTACATTTATAATTAAGTCATATTTTACACTATTTACTTATTTACACTATTTTGTTGTAAATCATGTCTAAGTTGATAATTTTCAGATCTTGCATGGGAGTGTGCATCTCTTCATCAAAAGCTATATTAAAAAAAAAGGGAGAAAAAAAATCTCGAAAGTGTTATTATTGGAAGACAGCATAATATCCCAAAAGAAAATTGATAAGGAGAAGTTAGTGGGAAATGTTAATGCTCGAGTATGATTATTTCAAAACACAAATAAGTGATTAGTGACCACAAGCACATCAGGAATGATAACTTTCACTTTCACGTGGATGGAACATTAGACTTTGTTCTAAAATGTCCAAACAGAAACATTCTTGTAAAGAAAAATAATCTTTTGATTTGGACAAATTCGTTGTTCAACTTTCAAATCAATTATATATAGATGAGATCTTGCACACTACTAACATTGAACCGTTAAATATTCATACTTGGTTTTAATTTGTTTGTCTTTTTATAAGTTGAGTTTTGTCATCAATTTTTTATTTGTTCAATAATTGATCCTAGGATTAGTAAAAGTTTTTATTTGTAAAAAATAAATTAAAATAAGGATTAGTAAAAATTTAACGATTGCTTATTGAAATGAATCTTTGTCTAGTTTATCAATCTGTGTCATCAAACAATAACTCTAGGAATACCTCAAAATGGGGGAACTTGATTTTTTTATACACGTAGAATTGAATTCTAAGCTGTTTATTTTTTAAAAGCTGTCTTTTTATTTGAATCAACACATAATTTGAATAGGCTAAAATAAGTGTCATGGGTAAAAGTCAAACAAAAGTAAATATTATCAATTGAAACTCAATTTGTATATATTTTTTTTGTATAACGACATCTCAATTTGTATATCCTTAAAAAAAAATCTTAATTTGTATATTATTATTAGTACATTATAATTAAAATTTTCAACGAACAAACTTCTATTTCATGATTCTTTCACAAGACCCACAAGAATATCATTACTTGAAATTCAAATGCTTGATAAAAATAAATAATAATAATTGAAAATTGTCAATTGAGTTAGGAGCCTTATAAAAATTGACAACTATCAAGTTGGGTTGGCATCTACCAAGTCAAGACAATTTTGAGTAGAGGATTAGCTCAAAATATAATTTAATCATTAGCTAAACCTAATTGTATACAGAATATGGGATAACCTCCAAGTATATACGTATCTTGTTTTCTTTTTGAAAGAGATATATACGTATCTTTCTGGTTGATCCCATTAATTAGAAAATCCATTTGTACCTATATTATAATTTATTTATGAGTAAATTATCCTCCATTCCCTCAAAGATGTTTGAATTACATTTTCCTCCCTTCTTATGTTAAAATATACACTTTCCTCCCCTCTTATTCAAAACATATTAGAAAATATTTCACTCCCCTCCCTTGAGAGAAGCTTGAATTACATTCTGCTCCTCTCTTATGTTAAAATATACCCTTTAGTCCCTCAATATTATTTTTTATTTCTAATAATCTAAAAAATAATAATAATCAACCACAATTCAAAGAAAAATAGTATTGCGGGTCCATTTTAATATAATCAAATTTTGAATACATATTTTTCGCTATTTTTTATTCATAATTTCATTAACATATAGTTTTAAACCCTATTATAAAATATGAAACAACTCAGATAAAATTAAAATATGTGAAAAATTACTAAAGTCGATTAAAAATGGTTATTTAAAAGTGAATTTTATACTCTAAATTATGAAATTAATAACAAAATATTTAAATTTAATTATCATTGATATTTAAACTATGAAGAAGCGAATTTATTTATTTTTAAATAGTGATTCAAAATTATTATATATTATAAAAATATTTCTTTATGTTAAAATAGATTAAAGTGTAGTGCATTTTTAATTATTAAGGAAAGGGGTTGTAATTTAAGCATCTCATAAGAGAAAAGAATATAAATTTTGAAGAAAATTGTATATTTTAACATAAGAAGAAAGAGAAATGTAATTTAAATTTCTCTTAGAAGAGGGAAGTGTAATTTACCACTTTTTTTTTTTTATGTCATATTGTCTTCCTTGGTTGGCCCCATAACCATTATGTTTGGTCTATGTTTTGCTCGAATTGGTTCGATAATAAAAATAGTAAGATGAATATTACTATTTAGAAAAGCTTGGTACATGGAGGGGAGATTTGTTGCTATGAGCCTATGACAATTTTTTTTTTCTTTTTCTTTTTGATAA
>Ga0099826_10002967_pt1 | contig 11279 bp, 4 predicted proteins | sample Mtrugardesep15_FD_76830 | JGI IMG/M metagenome (GOLD analysis project Ga0099826, IMG submission 76830) | Root nodule microbial communities of legume samples collected from California, USA - M. trunc garden sep15 | ecosystem: Host-associated > Plants > Roots > Nodule | place: USA: California...
TAAAAATCTCCTTCTCAAAATTAGTACAATAACACCGTTCCCATTTCCCTATGGTTCCCTGCAGGGAACCATAGGGAAATGGGAACGGTGTTATTGTACTAATTTTGAGAAGGAGATTTTTAGTAGCGTAGAGTTTCATGCAAATCTAAGCAAAAAAGGATACCGCTCTTTGATATACAGGTGAAGATCTCTTGTTCATCCTTGCTGAGATTACTTGTTTTACCCTCTAAAGTAAATTGTCCACTGTTGACAAGTGAAATTCGTTTTTCTTATTGCTTTCTGGTTGCCATTAAGACTAGCGGATTTTTAATGGCAATTGATATGTTTTTTGCAGTGGGGATCTTGATTTAGTTGTTCCTTTCTTGTCTACACAAGCATGGATAAGGGATCTAAACTATTCCATTCTAGATGATTGGAGGCCATGGTTTGTAAAAGACCAAGTGGGAGGGTAAGCATGACACGTCATATCAATGTTTTAAAAATTGGATTGAACTGGCGAGTTCTTCTGGTTGAGCCGAAAACCAACCAATCCGCCAATTGGCTAGATTCCATTTGTATCATAGTCCCATTGTATTGGACTGAACCACAATCAAACCAGGTTAAACCGATGTAACCGTACGGTTGGTGCATTGCTTTTTATTAGTTCGCAATTTGTTTTTTTTTTCCTTTTTTAAATAGTTTTACTTTTTCATTAATTTATTTGTCATCGGGTTCAATCATGGTTGAACCTTTTGAAAAAATTGAACCATAACATCGAGGTTTCACTAGTTCGACCCAGGGTCCAATTTTTTAAATATTGCTTCATAACCAAGTATCTTGAGGGTGCATCAAACTTACCTGATCCTGACATGTATCCTAACCTTAATCAATAACTTGTCATGCAGATACACAAGGACTTACTCAAATCGCATGAGATTTGCAACCGTGAAGGTAAAAAATTATTAATTAAATCATAAGTGCTCTTTTGTTCATTTAAGAAAAAAAAACACTCAATTTGGTAAAAACCTGTAAGTGTCTTTGATGAGATTGTGCAATTTCTTTATATCAATTTTCATGTAATTAATTTTGCAGGGTTCTGGACATACAGCTCCGGAGTACACTCCTGAGCAATGTTTTCCCATGTTCACTAGGTGGATATCTAATTTGCCTTTATAAAAAGGACAAGAAAATCGTGTCAAAATTTCGTCTGATTCACATCTTGGCTGGAAAAAAAATTATTCCGCTTACTGTGCTACAAAATTCACTGCAAGATAATGATTGATAACAATAAGCATGATTTGATTTTTTGATAAAGAGAGAACGTTAAAATTAATCCGTACAATAGTGAGCGCGATTTGATACATTTATGGTTTTTTTTTTAAAGGAATTTATGGTTTGAATCTTTAAAAAGGGAAATGTATCAGCTTTTATTTAAAAAACAAAATGATATTCATTCATTCAAATTGAAAGTGTATATCGTTCAATATTGCTCGACGTAATGGATAAATCTGCAAACAAACCTACAACATCTTAGTTGATAACATACATGGCAAAATGCATACAAACAATATGATAAAATTAAGGTGTCTAAAATATAATACGAAGCCACGATTTATCAATCAAAATTAAAAACGCCACATAATAAAGAAGCAGGAGTTAGTGGTAAAGCCAGTTAGTGTGAAAATTGTGGCGACGATATCACGAGGGAAGGAACCAAAAGTTGTTGGTACTGATCAAGTGAAGCAGGTAAGAAAGTTGATTCGCACTTATCGTTCGACAACCGAAAATTTATGTTGGGCATGAAAAGGTGTGTTTGTTACTGTTTTAAATGGAGAAGCCATACCGGTGATTCAGACTCGAATAGCTGATGCGGATCTTGAGCACTTAGACATTATTACTTTGGGTGCTGATAAAGTTTTTATTCAAAGCATATCCGAGATGGATGTTATGACGGTAATCACAAGAGCACAAGGTTTCTTTAATTTATTTTTTCCAACTCGGTGTGATGGAATATGGATGTGGTGGCCTATGACCATGGAGCATGGGTGCGTATTTAAGATATTCCTCTTCATGCTTGGAATGCGGCTTTCTTTAAGTTGTGTGTGTTTGATTGTGGAAGATTTTTATGGGTGGACTTAGTACAATTGCAAAGGATCGTTTCGATTATTGGTTTATGGAATTATGGTGGAGTTGAAAATTATTGAGGAATTAGGTTTCTCTATTGGGGAGGATGCTTGTTTGTTGGATGATGATGACGAGTCGAAGATGTCTCATCCAGATAATAATTTAGATCACGAGGTGCCTAACACATGTGTGCACATTGTTGAACTTGTTATTAATTTGGCCGACGATTGGGAGGCGGAGGAAAAGGCAAGACATTCTAACTCAGTACCTTTTGTTCAACCAAAGTGGAAGGAAATGGGTCCACAGATGGATGATCATACATTTGATGAGTCTGGAGGGTCGTTACAGGTGGATGGGGATGTTCAGTTGACACAGGAGGACGAAGTGGTTTGTAATTCCAAGAAGGATATTGGAGGTTGCACAACTATTATTCCTGAAGGGTCTTGTAGTAATCAGATGCCGCAGTTGCCAGTTGATGTAAATTTGATGAGAACATTCATATGAAGATTGTAAATGGGGTTAAAACCTTTTCCTGATCGGATTGTTGGGCGGGGGTGGTTCCTCTTAGGGAGAGGTTTAGGAGGCTTTTTGATTTATTTGTTTTTAAGGATATGACGGTGGCAGAAATGTACTCCTTAGGTCGGGGTGAAGGAGGGGTTGCTTGGGGCTGGAGGTCGCGTCTGTTAGCTTAGGAGGAGGATCTAGTGAGGGCGTGTAGGTCTCTGCTTTCTAATGTTACCTTGCAGGATTTTGTTACAGATGCTTGACAGTGGCACCCTAATGTTGGTGATTGTTATACTGTGCGTGGTGTGTATCAACTTCTCATGAGGCAGGAGATGCATACCTACGACGCAGTTTCAGATGTTGTTCGGCATAAACATGTTCCTCTAAAGGTTTAAATTTGTGTGTGGCATCTTCTCCGCAACCGATAGCCTACAAAGGACAACTTGATGCGTCGGGGCATTATTTCGATTGATTCTTAATTATGTGTTTTAGGATGTGATAATGAATCGACATATCATCTTTTAATTCATTGTCCTACTTTTGGTTCTATTTGGCAACATGTAAAGGCTTGGATTGGTGTGTACTTTGTGGATCCCCAACACATTTTGGATCATTTTACAAAGTTTGCTTACTCATCATCATGTGGTTTTAAACCGCGACGTTCTTTTTTACAACTTATCTGGCTTTACACTGTGTGGGTGGTATGGAATGAAAGGAACCACATGCTCTTTTCTAATAAAACTAAATCTATTACTTAGCTAGTGGAAAAAGTAAAATATTGTTCATTTGATTGCCTAAAAGCTAACAATGTATGTTTTCCTTTTGGTTACTATATGTGGTGGCAACAACCCTTACTTGTTTAGGTATAGGTTGACTGTTGTTTCTCCTATGCACACCTTGTGCTAGGGAGTAGCTTTTTTCCCTTGTGATAATATATCTCATTTTGCCTTGTTAAAAAAATAAAAATAAAGAAGCAAAATTAAAATGAAATAAGTACGACCAACATCACCAAAATTAAAAAACTATTTACGTGGTTTGTAAGATCTATCTACGACGTTTATATTCTTGGGTTGGGCATTTTTTAAATCTGTAACTTCGTAAGTTGCATGTTAAAACTCAATATCTCACTTATTAGATCGAAACAAAGGGAAAAAAAGATGCATATGAGTGATTCTAGGTCAATTTTTTTTTTTTTTTAAAATCACATCTTCTCGATGAGTGAAAGAAAAAAAAATTAGAGAGAAGTTGAGGTTTCTCTAACTAAAAAACTAGGGTTTTCTAGTGTTCTTTCACCCATGACCATTATGTAACAACTTTTGAACAACTCTAATTCTCTCGTCGTGTTCTTACTACTCTTTCTTTTTTTGGCTTAACTATACTTTTTGCCCTCTAACTTTTTCAATGTTGCAATTTTAGCATTCTATTAAAAAAATGACAAATTTAGTCCGCTATGAATTAGTCCCTTTGCAATATTCGTCATTTTGACTTATTCAACACAATACATTTGTGTCACCTCATTAACCGAGTTGGCATGCCACATGTGTAAATAACCATTTAAATATAATATAACAATATGTCATACATTTTAAGACATCGTTGATTTTTTATATTAATGGTCAAAAATAATAAAAAAAAATAAGTGTACTTTTGACACTTAATGTTTTTAATATTGCGATTTTGATCCCCGTTAAAAAAATGATAAATTTTGTACCTTATAAATTAGCTGCTTTGCAATATTTTGAGTTTGACGTCAATGAATTGTTTGACACAATTGGGGATTTTTTAATTTGAAATTGTCCATGGAATTGAGGAATGGGGAAGAAGGAGGAGATTCAAGGTTGAGTAGAAGGGAAAAGGAAAAGAAAGCCCGTGACATTCCTTTTATATTTTACTCTCTCCTATCCTTATTACTCGCTCTGTTCATAATGAGTGTCACTTTAGCAAAAAAAATTGTTTCAAAATGAATGTCATTTTACATTTTCAATAGAACTTTAATTTTTTTCTCCCAACTTTACTCTCAATAAATACTTCAATTTTTTTCTCGCACAACTTTCAATGCAACTTTAAGTTTGTCTTTTTTTTGGACGATTTATTAAAAATATGTTGTCTAATGATTATTTCATTTCATTCTTTAATTTATATACAATTGATTAAAACAACACTCATTTTAAAACTGAAAAAATATAAAAAAAAAATTTAAATTTATTAAATAATTAATGTATCTCGATATAAATATAAACCAGATGCATCCCTTAAACTAAACGGTTCATCTCAATCATTGTACTTTTTATATTTTATAGAGCACACGTTCTTCTCAACAACTCATCATCAACAAGAACATTTAAAGTGTCAGAGAAATTAGTTGAAGCTTGCTAAGATGAACATGATGGCTTCTCCTTCTCATAGTTCACTTCACTGTTCTTGTCAGATTCTACTTGTCATTGGACTTTTTAGTTTGCATATGTTAACTCATATTGAAGCTAATGGCTCAAAGGTTGAACACCTTCCTGGTTTTCAAGGACCTCTTCCTTTTGAACTTGAAACAGGGTCAGTAATCTTAACCATTCCATTTTCTATTACAATTTGACTCTAACATTTTTAGTATATCTACATTCATTTTTAGAAACTTTGGGTGTATACTTCTAATTTTTAATTTATGAATTTAATTGGTGTATACTATCAATGTCAAAAATATTTTACTAACGTATACATTCACATTCCCTCATCATCATGTTAATTTATTTTTATTTTTTTTTGGGTAGAAATTATGTTAAATTATATTCAGTCAAGAATATTTTACTAATCACATTATTTTTGGCTGTGGGGGTGTGCCAAGTAATGTAGTTGTGTGTCATAAATTTGATAGGTATGTGGGGTTAGGAGAAACAAATGATGACATGCAAGTGTTTTATTATTTTATCAAATCAGAAAATAATCCTCAGAAAGACCCTCTTATGCTTTGGTTAACTGGTGGTCCTGGTTGCTCTTCTATTTCTGGCCTTCTCTATCAAATAGGTAATTTTCAAATTACTAATTTATTAATTTTTGAATTTTGTTATGACAGTTTGTTGATAATGCATTAGTGAATTGTATATCACACACGTGTTGTTTTGCTAGTCACAAAGTTAAGTCTAACATTTTGATTGTAAATTTTTTATGAATGAGATATGGTCTGAACATAAGTTTATAAGACATTTAGACATCTCTCACTTTCAAACTGATTTTGTAAGGATTAAATTAGGTCCGACCAAAATTCTAATATGATATCAGAGCCAATCTAAGATTAATTGACCCGCCAGATACCATTATTGGGCCACTCAGGGCACTTAACTACGACCCTGTTTGGATAAACAACTTAGTTAAGCTCTTACTTCATAAGCATTTATCTCATTAGTGCTTATGTATAAGCTATTCCTACAAAAGATTAGAAAAGACGTCAAATTATTTCCATGTAAGCCATAAGTTATTTTCATAAGGTATATCATAAACTGTTTTCATAATCTCTTTCACACAATCTAACAAATGCTTATGCTAGTAGATAAACTCAAATAAGTCAGTCCAAACAAACCCAAATTGGCCCTAATTCTTGTGTTTACAAACACTAATTCCAAATAAGCACTTATTCTATGATAGGTCTATTTTGTTACTGTTAAGAGGTTTAGTAAGTCAGTTAGTTAGGTCTGGTAAGCAAGCAGGGGTGAGTTAGAGTCTTAGAGAGAGACAGTTGGAGGAATAAGGCATGTTGACTTGGGCCCTTTTAGGCAAATTGGAGAGTCTATAGAATACTCTTGGAATAACCAGTAATTTGGGATTCTTCATGTAACCATATGGTCCAAATTAATCAGAATAATAAACAAAAGGAACATGTAATTTGTTAGAACAGCAACTAGTAACAAATGATTAAATAAGAGAACGAAGAGAAAGACAATGAACACACGATATTTGTTAACACAGTTCGGCCAAGTGTGTCATTCAGTATAGATTTTCTGTCATTCTAAATCATTTTTTAGTAATATGTGGACATCAGTGTTGTACATTGGCTCATTGTTATCAGTACCTTACGATACATGTGAGTCATATCTCGATTCAATACAAAATTGAATCCAGTCGATACGAATTCCTAGTGTGAATCTATTTTGGACATGAATCTCATATTGAATCATGATTTTTAATGTTGAATCCCAATTGACTGTGATGATCCGGATTCATTCCAATGAGTTATTTCCTTTTTCTCAGCATTGTATAATCAACCAATTTTCTTTTGTCATTTGATTTATGATTTGAACATTAAATTCTTCCGAGGTTTGTATATGATATAACAGATGATAATTTAGATATGTCACTTGTTTATACTTTAATCTTTATAATATTTTCATTACTATAATGTATTTTACCATTCAGATTCGATAAACGATTAAGAAATATAGTTTATCCGGTGTACAATACGAATCTCTGTTTGATAACCATACATTGGCAATTGCATGTTAATAGGTCCAGTTGCATTTGAAATTAAGGATTACGACGGGAGAGTGCCTACTTTGGTCTCGAGGCCACAGTCTTGGACAAAGGTGTTAACAACACCTCAATAATTCAACATTGATTTCATTTACTCAAGTTAAATCCAAAATTTGTAAAGAGAACTTTATATTAAAAATGTGTTTATACTACGTATATATTTTGTGTTGAGATCACTCTATAAGTTGAAATTTTAATTTTTTCTATATATTTGTTTTCATGATTTCATTATTGGAAGCTGATTTACTGGTATTAATGTTAATTATCTGTTGGTCAGTTGTGCAGCATTATTTTTGTAGATTTGCCGCTTGGAACTGGTTTCTCATATGCAAAAAATGTCTCTGCTCATCGAAGCGACTGGAAATTAGTTCACCATGCTCATCAATTTCTTAGGAAGGTATGTTCGTTATGCTCACTACCATGCATCTGTCCACTTTTCTCAAATGAAGACCTTAATCGGCTTCCATTATGACAAAAGCTAAGCCTGCAACACTCACCTGTATTTGTAGTGGCTGATTGATCACCCAGAATTTCTTTCAAATGAATTCTACATTGCGGCTGATTCATACTCAGGCATTCCTGTCCCGGCACTTGTTCAAGAAATTTCAAACGGTTAGAAGTTCTAAATGGCTCAATTTTTAATATGAATTAGTCATTAAAGTAATGGTAATTTTCTTTATAATTATGATTATTCTCCTTTGACACTAAGCTAAGCAAAAAGTTTATTATCGTAAAGCTGACTATTAATACGGATTAATAGTGTCTTGTTACCCTATGACTAAGGTTAAAACTAAAGAACGACGACTGATATTTTTCCTTTTCTTTGATTAACAGGAAACGAAAAAGGTCTCCAACCACTGATAAATCTCAAGGTTTCTAACGATAATCTCTGTCAGTTGCTTCTATTACCGTCTAAATAGGGATTTTGAAACCCAAAATACCTTTGTTCCATCGATCTTGTTATATGCATTATGAAGCCTAAACCAGTCTCAACATTTTCAGGGGTATCTGCTAGGGAACCCCTTAACAACATTCAAAGAAGAAAATTATCAAATCCCATATGCTCATGGAATGGGACTCATCTCTGATGAACTCTATGCGGTAATATTATTATTATTATTATTATCATTTTTCCGTTTTAGTAAAGCTACATGCATTGTATTTTCCTGTTGATTATAATGATGTGTTTCTACTTGGAATTAAAGAATGATGTTACTATTCTTAATGGTCTACCATTATATCTTTTCAGTCACTGCAGAGAAATTGTAAAGGAGAATATATTGATGTAGATTCCGGAAATGAGTTGTGCTTGAGAGATCTCCAGTACTTTAATGAGGCAAGTAAACCTTTACAATTATAAAGAGGATACTAAGTTTCGATGTAGCATTTTCTCTTTCATTAAATATGCAAGGTCTGAAGTTCAAACCCCGGCCCCCGCCAAAAAACTATTTAATTTACAATTTTGTTCTTGATATCCAAACAAATACTAAATTTTTCAATTTTATGGTTCATTTGAACTACTTAATCTACATTTTTGGTCTGTTTTATACAATTAAATAACTGGAACTTTCTAATTAACCACATAAATTTTGTAACTTTCATCCTATTTTTTACAAATTATATGCTCCAGCGTTTACCCCTTGGAATTAGGAAGAGGAACATTTTAAACATTTTCCTGGTATAGATATAATCACAGAAGACAAAAGTAAAAGATAAAAAGAGACAAAAGGAAAATGGAAATAGAAAATAATAAAGGAGGAGAAATGAGAGAAAACCGGGAAAAGCAGAAGTGCATGTTTACATGCTAGTTATGATAATGATAATCCATTCAACGTTTTCTTGTTACTCAACTGATCAACTGAAATTGTTTACCTTATTCTTCAACTATTTTTTCTCATCTGCAGTGTCTCTCAGGAATTAATACTTTCAACATTTTGGATAGCTTTTGCGAAGATGATCCACATCTCTGGAGAAGATCATTGATTCAGGAGTTGAATAATTCTCCTAGTTCTCATCTCAAAGTGCCCGAACTAAGCTGCCAAGTAATTTTTTTCAATAACTTGTCTAGATTCACACACAATTCTTGTTCATTAAATGTTTCAAATTTAATGTTCCTCATTTTCATTATTTTTGTAGATTTATAGTTTTTACCTCACCACAAAGTGGGCTAACGAAGAGAGTGTTCGCAAGGCGCTACACATTCGAGAGGTTTGATATGATAAACCTATAAACTCATAATGTCTAGTGATTTTCTATGTTACATTACAAGTAGTTTTGAATTTGAGTTTAATGGATCAAAGAGGTCTCAACAACTAATGGATATCAATATCATATTAATGTACATAGCTTTGAGTACTGCAGGGAACCATAGGGAAGTGGGAACGTTGTTACATGGATGATTTTGAGTATGATATATTTGATAGCTTTGATTTTCATGCAAATCTAAGCAAAAAAGGATACCGTTCTTTGATATACAGGTGAAGATTTTCTATTTTAATGTATTGTTTTTTCTTTTTAGACTCGTGTTGTCACCATATCTATGTAGTCTTTTTCTTGGATTAAGCTCATCTAAATGAGCATTTTGCTTTAGAAGGTGGTCGGAACTCAACTCTATTGCACCGTTTTTCGGAGGTATTTTTCACTTTGGGTCTTGTGTAAGCCGTCGCGGTTTCGCCCTTAGTTGAAAGACGCCTTTGTTAGTTGAGTGGTTTGTATAAATTACTCGTAATTTCAATTTTGAAGCAATGTGAGACTTTTTGATGTGTTGATGGCAGCGGAGATCATGATGCAGTTGTTCCATTCATCTCTACTCAAGCATGGATAAGGGATCTAAACTACTCCATTGTAGATGATTGGAGGCCATGGTTTGTAAATGGCCAAGTAGGAGGGTAAGCTTGAAACTTCAATATGATTATGATAATATCAACTTTTTATTATCTTTTGAAACAAATTTGTCCCGATTTGATTAATGAATATGAATCTGTGAGTGAATAGAAAAGTTGATCCTTAAAATTGTAGACACTAGTCAAAATAGTCCTTCATATTTGTGAAATAGAAAGTATATCCCAAAACGTGTAAAACGTCTTTCAAAATTCAAAATGACCTTTTCGTTAACTTCTTCCGTTAGAGGTTATAACGTTTCATGTTAACTGAACATGCTACATTGAACATTGTTCCCATCTCAATTTTATTTCACTAGGGACTAATTTTCCTATGAAATTGAGGCCATCCTAGAGAGAAGTTGTTACTAATTGCAATTGTGCAGGACTAATTATTGGAAAATTAGGCCCAAACAAACCTAAACTTCATAGGCAATATAATCTTTTCATGACGGCATTGATGTGTAATCAACGTGAAGCGGCCGTGCGTTCGTTAAACATGTCGCGTCATAGTCTCTAATGATAAAAGTTAATAGATTAACTATTATGACTAATACTCTGTAATTTTAGGAATATATTCCCCAATTTGCAAAAATCATGTAGTTTTTTTTTTCTACCGTTACATACGATTTCGAGGATTAATTTATCTATTCACTCTTTTTTTCAATCCTATTTTACTATATTTTTTATATGGTTTTCAATGAGTACCAAAAACACCGTATGATAACATGTATCCTAATCTAAATCAATAATCTTCCTTTCATGCAGATACACAAGGACATACTCAAATCAAATGACATTTGCAACCGTGAAGGTAAAAAATTACTAATTAAATCATAAGTGCTTTCTTGTTCTATTTAGATTAACACTCAATTTGGTGAAATATTTAAGTATCTTTAAAAGGATTATGCAAATTCATTGTATCGACGTTGAGTAATTATTTTTGCAGGGTTCAGGACATACAGCTCCTGAGTACACTCCTGATCAATGTTTTGGCATGTTCACTAGGTGGATATCTAATTTACCTTTGTAAATCATAGGTTGAGATGGCATAAATAAGGTGGTTATTGTTAGCTTGAGGGATATTTTGGGTTTTTTGTTTGACAAACTCTTGATGTTTGATGTTGTTGCATCATAAGTTTTAGTGGAGGTGTTAAATAATAAGATTGAGCTTAAGCTATCGGGTCTTTATGTTTTCAAGTTAGTAGACTTCATTAGGTTATATATATATATATATATATATATATATATATATATATATATATATATATATATATA
>Ga0099826_10002968_pt1 | contig 11278 bp, 2 predicted proteins | sample Mtrugardesep15_FD_76830 | JGI IMG/M metagenome (GOLD analysis project Ga0099826, IMG submission 76830) | Root nodule microbial communities of legume samples collected from California, USA - M. trunc garden sep15 | ecosystem: Host-associated > Plants > Roots > Nodule | place: USA: California...
CAGTTTCGCAAGGTATCAGTTCCACCACATCGTTATACACCTCTCAAGAAAGTTTGGATGGACATCTATACTCCTGTATATGAGCAGATGAAAATTGACATTCGAATGAATTTGAAGGGTCGAAAAGTTGAGTTGAAGACAAGGCACGATACACCTGACATCAGTAACCTGCAAAAATGTGCTGATTTTGTCCATGCTTTTATGTTGGGTTTTGATGTCATTGATGCTATTGCTATTCTGCGTTTGGATGAGCTCTATGTTGAGTCCTTTGAGATCAAGGATGTTAAAACACTTCGAGGTGATCACTTGTCCCGTGCTATTGGAAGATTATCTGGAAAAGGTGGTAAAACCAAGTTTACAATTGAGAATGCATCAAAGACAAGAATTGTGATTGCTGATACCAAAATTCATATTCTGGGATCTTTTGCAAACATCAAGATTGCTAGGGATTCTCTTTGTTACCTAATTATGGGATCTCCGGCAGGAAAGGTCTATTCCAAGTTGAGAGCCGTTACTTCTAGGATGGCAGAAAGGTTTTGAATTTATAGTGATGAGAGTTATAAAAGAGTTATTTATGAATGTTTGCTGATTGGTTGTTACAGAAATATCAAATTTTGGTTTTTCTTGTCTTGTAATGAACGAAATATTGTTTATTTTTTGTTTGAAACTTCAGTATTAGTAGTGTTATATATCTTGGTGCTATGGATTTGAGCTCTGGTGACTTAAATACTTGCATGGTGTTACTAGTTGTGTTGATTGTTTCTATATGACAAATGTTTTGTTACTGGCACAACACAGAGACACATACAGGTAAGTATAAGTGTAACAAGTAACAACGATTCCTCTTTTTCAAATATCCAAATCGTGTTGTGATGAAATTTTGTATACGAGATGAATTTGGGAGCTTTGTTCTGGTAAAGATGGAATGGATAATTCTTATTTGTTCCACTGTACTTGTGGTTGGACACAATTTTTTTATATAGGTGCTATCTTGGCAGTGTAAATACTTGATTGGATTCAATCTTTCCTTTCATCTCTTTATTGTTTTGCTTTGATAACGAAGGTGAAGCGTGTAGTTTGTTAGCAACAATCAAATGATGTCTATGATCATATACAGAATGTTGATTTTGAATTGGACTCTAAACGAGTTGTGGATAAATTCAATGAATGTCTCTGATTTTGAGTCCTTTATTAAGGAGAACAAAAACTTTTTCCTTGTATCTATATTTACGTTGATGTATCTAATTGTTTTCAGAGTGTTATAACTAATTTTATAAAATGATCTAAATTTCCACCTGGGAAAAAAATCAAGAAACAAAAACTAACGTTTAACAGGATAGCATATCGTAATTAGTTTTTTTTTTTAGGAATATCGTGATTAGTTTTATAAAATGATCTGTGAATTCTTAAGAAAAATTAAGAAAACAAAACTAACATTAATTAAATGTAATAATATTTTGACCAATTTTTATTCAAGATGAATTATAACTTCAAACTAACATTTGGAGCTTCCAATTCTTTGTTTTGGAAATGTATTTACTATTTAGAGCTTAAAATAACACTTTAAGATTCAACTTTCAATCAAAATCAACTCACCTTCAACAAAAAAAAATCAAGATCAACTGACCTAAAATCAACTTTAACTACGGTAGTACAAACACATGACAAATAACTTCTGTGAAATGATTTAATTTAGAGCGTGCAATAAATAATAGAAAAGATTAAAAACCAATTTTTATGTCATAAACAGAACCAAATTATTTTAAATAGAAAATTCTTAAGCAACAGTTAACATTCTGAATCACTTCCATTGAAGTAGAGATATTTCTCATACCAACATAGCCTTTTTTGTTACCAACTTAATCGGATATTAAGCCGCTTAAATAAGCATTGAGAAACGATAAATTAATCATCAATCAAATAGAAAAATTTCTTGCAGTATGAACAGTTGACTGTAAATGTCATCAATTCATCAAATCAGGTTTTATAACTTGTTTTTTACAATTTGAAATGAAATTGGAAGAAAAAAAAATGAAAATCAACTAAATTAAATTGATCCTTTTTTTGAAATAAGAAATGCTCTTTTCATCATCCAAAAAGAAACCCAGCTGCTTGTTCCTCATTGCCATTGAATAATTGAAGAGCTTGTATAACTGCCGGTCTTTCAAATCCTAGCTCAACAAGCTTTGCAACTTTGCTTTCAAACTCAGAGTCCTGCAAACCAACCAACCATAATCAGGGAACCTTCAAAGTGAAACCATTTATTAACCATTAATCATAAAAAAGCAATCACATTTGCATGCATAGAGTTACCACATTCACGAGACAAACGTGTATGAATCGTGAACTTAACATAGATTTGGGGAGCATTTGGATACACAACTTAATTTAAGCGTTTTACGTTATTTCTATAATCGAAGTGGGAATCGAGTATACTTTAAGTTGATAACAACTTATGACAATGAGCTATCTGGTTGAGCTTATAAAAATAAGATGAAAAACAACTTTGTGACATATCATAAAATATTTTCAGAAACTCTTCCACACACTAACCCAAATAAATAGCCTTTGTTTACAGCACAAGCAAGCAAGGTTTAAGTTTAGCAGTAAAATAAGGATCAAGTCTTCAAAACTAGCTTCCCTTTATGCACTATAGATCAATTATTGGAAATTAAAATATACACCTCACTGTAAGTAAAACATTGTATTTAACCATTCAAAGTTTTTGGAAGATTTTTATTATACCAAGACCTAGTTTTCCAAAATTATGAAATAGCTATCGAATTTGTCGTTTTAAACCACTGCTTAAGTCCTTGACAGTAATAATATGATGACATAATAAAATTTTGAAAAAAATTTATTGACTAAAATCTTCAAAGGAATGAAAATGATAAAGCACTAATCATTGGAGGATCGGATAGTGTTCACTAAAAAAAAGCCAAAAGGGAACAAAGCAATAAGAATGGCAAATTAAGTATGGCATGTGAAAAGGATGAAGAACAAAGATGAAACAGTTGTTGAAATCTAACAGCATACCTTAGACTTGTCACCAGAAGCTCCTCCTGAAAAATAAGTAAACAACAAAATAAAGTATGTTGTTAACATAAGCTCTTATTGATCAGTTCAACAAGTGTGAAATTTTCACATCGGAAACAAAAACAAATTTAATTATATGGCCGCTACAAAATAAACATCTCCCTCATTTACATTGTGTAATAATAAGCCTAACCAGAACTATCCTAGAAAATGTACTTACTGCAAGCCTAAAAAGATCGATTGGTGGAATTTTAGTGGAAGTCTAGCTAGTGAACCCCAAAATAGGACAAATACAAAATGAAATTTTCAGCATATTTCAATCCCAAAATAAATAAAAATGTTTCATTCAAAGTACAAGTTCAAATAATCTCTATTGCTTACCAGAAGACACGCCTCCTTGTGACGGATTATTGCTCCCCGATGCAACCTGAAAGAATGCCACAACACCTTGATCATTCTTTACACCAAAACTAAATCGCAAAGCAAACCAGAATGAGAAATAACTGTCTTCCTTTCAAATACTAAAAATCAAAGTGACATGCAGTGTTGTCAAATAGAGGCACTATGATCTATAGCACATCATAATTCGAAAAAATTGGTTATTGTTCCTCTCCTGATACGCTATTTAGTACAAAGTGTTGTCAAATAGTGGATATAGCACGGTAGCATAGCAGAATTTGAACAAACTACCATCTCTTGCAATTAAAGCATAGCAAAATTTGAAGAAACTACCATCTCTCGCGATTAAAGCACTTCATGTTTGACGTTTGCCCGTATGGAACAGGGACAAGCAAAAGGCTCGCAAAGCCAAAAATCAATCTTATTAAATGTTCCATTCAAATGCAGGAAAAAATTTAGGGATAATACAGAACACCCAAAATAAGCGTTTGTTAGGAAACCATGATATAAAAATATGCAAAAACAGAATCTAAAGGCAAAAATCTTTCAACTAGCGATGGGATATTTTCACCTCTTCTTATGATACAAAACATACCTATTGCAAAATTATAAAAAGATTAAGAACAACAATTCATTGCCATACAGTGAATCAGGCTAAAGTGTTACAGTTTCAACACTGTCGCTTTAAGAAAAGCATATCGTTGAATTATACTTACTGGGAGTGGGTTTCCTGAGCTTGAAGCTTCTTTGGAATACTTTTCTTCATCTAAATACCGAGACGGTATGTCTTTCTCTGCACATAACAGACAAGAAGGGTAAGTATATAACAAATCTACAAGGAAATCGTGTTGAAATCAGAACTATGCAAACTAATGAGAACAAAATAGGCATTGCTACGAATCCACTTTAGGAAAACCAACCTTGCAAAAATGGCACAGCAACTTCTCCTCCACCAACTCGCAAAACATTTTCTTTCAAATCAATTATACACTAAAGACATGAATGACATCGATAAGAATAACAGCTTGGTGTAATTTCTGAAAGTGATGATATCCAAGATTGCAACTAAGGATGGTACCTGATGCTTTCGGAGCATATCCAGCCCAAAGAGAAACTCCATATTGGGAGAATCCAGCACTAAGAACGAACAAGGGTAAAATATATTCCCAATCTACAGGAAATAAATACATATACAAAACGAACGCTGGAGTGAAACGCAAAAAAACGAAAAACAAAAGAGAGAGAGGGAGAGGGAAAGATATATATATATATATTATATATCTTGGAGAGAGAGAGAGAGAGAGAGAGAATGGAGCTGCATGATTGATCTCCAAAATAGATTAAACGTATTAGCATTATTATCTACCAACACCAAATTCTCTCTCCATAAAACCTGTTAAAACATTACCTTGATTGGAGCTACATGTATTCTACCCAATATTTCGGTTTGGCCAACTCCGTGAGCAACTCCTTTGTAACGCTGATCTAAAAGTCTCAGCAATCTACAAGATAACACAACAATCAAAATCATTCTATATTCTGAAATATCACAACTCCCAAAACACTATTATATAGAAATATGGGTACAGAGAATATAAAGCACATCATTCATTCAAGAACCAGTCAACCGGAGAGAAACCCTTAGGGTGTGTTTGCGATTGGTTTTTGGAGGGTTAAGTCTATATCTTGATATATATTTGATATTTTAAAAAAATTAAAAGGACATCATGATTATTTATGCTCATGTATCATGTTTTTCCAATTTTTTAAAAATATCAAATATATATTAACATATAGGCTTAGCCCTCCAAAGCCTTCCACTCCAAAAATTGATGCGGCGCGGGGTGCGGGCGCTATTTCGGTGACGCGGACACTAATATATTTAATATTAAAATACTATACTGTTGAAAAAAATACTAAAATACCTTACATTACTCAATATTCATGAAGTATTCCTAATTTGAAATAAAAGTCACAAGTCTTAAGCAAAACAGAAAACATACTTGCAAAAAATACTAATAAAATTCAAGGAAACCAACACTTTAAGCCTTTCAAGCTTAAAGTAACAAAAGTGAAAAACATTAACAATTAACAAGTTCCATCCTCCCAATTAACAAATTAACAATTAACAACTAACAAGTTAACAAATTCTGAAATCAAGAGATGAAGAGAGGAAAACAAATATGAGTTCTGCGATCAAAAGATGATGAGATGAGAAGAGGAGAGACGGGTTCTGCGATCAAGAGATGATGAGATGAGAAGAGGAGACGGATTTTTTTTGTTTGTATGATGAAGAAGTTGTGTTTGCGGCTGTGTATATGGTTCTGATGGAGAAGAGTAATAGTTAGGGTTTGAAAATTACAAAAATGACCCTTAAAATGGTTTTAAGTGAAAAGCGCCCACGTTGACCCGCTTTGACCCGCATCGCACCCGCTTTATACCCGCAATCGCGCCCGCTTCAGCCGCTTTCTCCAAACGCTCCGCGTTGGAGCACTGCGTCGCGTTTTGCTGTTTTTGGCCGCGATCGACCGCTATTGACAACAGAGCAAAATCCAACTCGCAAACACACCCTAAATGTATACAAAAACTAACAATGGTTTAGGGAGACCTTTTAATGTGTATCTGCCAGATGTAACCAGTACTGATCTTCCTCAAAGTCATTCATGAACTTAACTTGCAAGTTGCAACAACTAAGTATTTTAATTGCATAACTTGAAGCTTAACAATTACAAATTGTATACATATACAATATCTCATATTCTTTACATGCCTTTGATATCTTTTTTCTTTTTTAATCCTTCTCTGAACTATCTGTTTTATGTTTAATTCACAAAAAGAGCATAATACGGAAGCAGTTAAGACAAATTTTACTGCCTCAATTGCACATCTGTGTTGCTAGGATATGCAAGTATGCTACCTAATAAACTTAATCATATTATAATCTTATAGATGTCTTGAAAGCAAGTTCCAGTTATATCAAAGAGCATACCCTAAACGCTCAGCGCAGGTTTTTGATATAATGGTAGATTGTGCTCCACTATCAACAAATGCCTGAAACGAAGTTGAAAATCCAATTAATGCTTCCATTCCACAAACCTTTATGTCATTGAAGAGGACCAGAAAAATTGTAATAGGTCACAACAAAACCCTAACTTGAAGAAGAATGCTCTTTTGAGCGGCCACTTACCTTCATCGGTACACCATTAACCTCCATGTCAACATACAACATGACCTGAAATATTACAGCATGGATTTTAATATGAAAAGACAACAAACCTATTAGCTTTAAAATACAAAAGTAAAAGAATTGTACATACCACTCTTGCAAAAGCTTCAGGATTATGTTCAAGTGCAGCTTCCCAATTATCATCAATTCCTTTCTGTATAGTTAGTTGAAATACCGTTATTCACAAGAAAACAAACATAATCAATGGTCATGAACAGTGGTCATTGAGGACAGCAAGAAATAATTGGTTGCATGAAACAAGAATGGATTTACAAAACTTTCTTAAGTTTCTCTGATATGGCAGTGCTAGTGTTTCTCCGGAAAATTATGACAAACAAACTACAACCTACTTAACTGAATATTAATCGGAAAAAAAAAGTACTAGATTTTTTATGGTACTAGAATATATATTTAAAAAAACTATTGGTTTAACTATGTTGAACACGTGATTAGGTGTGACCGATATGCTCTTGGTTTCATTAGAATGGCCAGATGTTACTTTAGACAGAATCATACTTGAACCAAATACTTAAAACTGTTATGTGGGTGCTAATGAATTTTCTGTACATCTTACAAAACTGTATAAAAATTTACCTGGCGGATGGCAGCTTCAATCTTCTTTTGTGCTTCAACATCAAAAGGATCTGCGTAAAGAAGAGCCTGGAAAAAAATTCAAACAAATTTATGAGGAAAATATAACAGAATAATGAAAATGCACATGGAATACGAATGAAGCGGCTGGTAATGATACAATTGAGCCTCTTGCCATACGAAGAGAAGAAATGGTCATCATACAACAAACTTACCAACTCTTCTTCTTTTTGACGCTGTAATTGACTTCTTTGGCGATGACGCAGACGTAAAATTTCCTGGATTTTATTGAGATCATTACCCAGAATAGTTTGTGCCAACTCCGGGTCATTCTGTATGTTTCATTTAAATTGGGTCATAATATAACCAATACCAAAACCAAATAACAAGCAAGCATTGAAAATGGCTAAAACGTATCAAATCATATCAAGTAATTTGAAATTGAATTACATATACATATAAACAGCTAATCAACAGAGAAGGAATATGTTACAAAAAATTTATTAAGCATAAGAACTTAAAATCTTGATAAAGATGACTAAACTTAGTAATAAGAGAACAATCAATTTACCTGAAAGAGCTGACCCATCAAATTAGAATCACGTCTAAAGTGCTGCTGAAAAGCAGCAGGGTTTATAGCAGACCCATCAGTATTGAAGCTCAAATCATTGGTAGATCCGCTGAAATAATTTAAATTCACCACAATTCATCACGTTTATTTATATTACATGGATGCCAGGTAGAAGAGCTAAACAGAACAAATTACACAAATAGTGTTCTAATCTAGAAAATCTAAGATAATTCCATATTTCAAGTGGTGCCAACTAAGCATCTTCCAGACTTCCACTTCTTTAATTGCAAAAGTACTACTTGGTTTTCAAATTCATATTCTAAATATATTCCCTATATAAATTATATCCAATTCAGCTCAAGTTGTATTGTACGGCAATGCAGTAGAAGTTGGTGAGTAATAATTGCCTAGTAGGTTAGTGAAGAGACATGATTAAACTATCATAAAAAAGGACTGAATAGGGAGCTTGTTGAGCTACAGCCTGGATTTTGTACTGCTGAAATATCAACTTATCACTACAATTAACATGAGCACAGGATCATAGTTAAATCACGGATAATCTTCGTAGTCTTTAACTTCTAGATTTTAGAATGTCTTGCTGGGTTAGTGTAGCATGTCTCGTCGTCCTAGTTTGGATAGATAACTTAATTAAACGTTTATCATATAATAAGGTTATATATAACTGATTTCTACAACAAAAGATAAATAAAACCTAATCAATTTGCTTTCATTTAAGCTATAAGCTGTTGTCGTAAGCTATCATGGAGAGCTTTTGAAAATAAGTTGAAAACAACTTATGGAGATATCATAAGTTGTTTTCATAAGCTCTCTCAAACAAGCAGTAGATAGACTAAAATAAGTCAATCTAAACGGGCGGTCAAACCCTAGGTTAGATCAAAGTTCACATCTACGAACAACCAAACAGCTAGCAAGCAAGGCAGTCCTACCATCTCATACTTACAGAGGAAAGCATAAAAACCTAATTTGAGAATAGTAAGCAATGCATGCCTAACAAGAGTACAACACAACATCAATGAAAAGGTATACCTAGAAGCAGCAGCGCCGGCACCAGCGCCAGAGACAGTCATCATTAGCAAATCATCATCCTTAACACCAAGTGCACTCAATTTCTGAGAATTGCTCACCTCATTCCCATTGAACAGAATTTGCTGTTGCTGAATAGGCACAGTTGTCTTCTCATAACACAAGTTTAACATCAAACAAACAAAATTAGCAAGCCAACCACAAATTAAAACCATATCAGATTCAACATCACTTGTTATCTCAAATTTAAACACATGAATCAACCACCAATATAATCAAAAAGATAATCTCGTATGGGATTTTAATTCTAGGTTATAATAATGATAATTGTATGACCCACAATTTCAAACAACATTAAAATTGAATAAAAATACAATTTTTAATCCAAAAATTGAATTTTTAGAGGAAAAAACGAGATGGGTATTGGAGAATAATGAACTCACCTCAACCTCAAGTAATGCCTTAACGTTCTCCACCTATAACACATAAAAGGGTTGAATAAAAATCAGTAATAAGAAAAAATAAATAAATAAAAGAAAAAGAAAATATTTTTGATGATTTCATACAGATTCGTTGGGATCAACATCCAAATTGAGAATTTGTTCATCAGAAGTCATGACAGTGATCTTCATCTTGAATTGGGACGATGTTGTTGTTGTTGAAAAACAATAAGAGAGAGGGAGAAGATACTAGGTTTGGTTTTTCGATGGTAAAGTGAAGACTATTGGAAGACTTAGGAAGGTTTTTAAATCTTAATATTATTACTTGTTGAAGGGGTTGGTTCACCTCAAGTTGAAAACCGAGAAAAAGTAATTGGATCAAATCTAGATTTTGATGATCTAATCTTATTTAAATTTTAAATTAATTTAAATAAGGGTGATAGTTGTTTTGGTTTTTGAATATGTGACGAGTAACACGATAGTATTTAAGGTGTATTTCGTTACTTAAAATAGTTCTTTAATGCTGACATTAACTTTTTTCATATATGAACTTATACCATAGATAAGTGTTTATAGGCACTCATATGACAATAATTAAGTATATGGATGGACTAATATAACAATCTTATCAAATCATTTTAACGTAAAAGCCTATTTTCATTGACATAGTGATAAGTAGAGATTATTTTAAAATTTTGATACATTGAGGGACTATTGTAACTACTCGTTATAATTCTGTGGATCAAAATGACTATTACCCCAATCAAATATTGTACCCTTTCGTAAATGTGTACGGGTTTTGTATTTCTTTTGTTGGTGTTAATCTTCCTGTTCTCAAGAGAATGACTCTTGATGTTCATCGATATGGCAAGGTAATACGTGCTAGAGGGGGGTTAATAGCGTTTAAAAAAATTATCAAGTTTGTAGCGAAAGCATTTTGAAGGAAAACGATTTACGACTTGTTCGATTATGCACGGTTCAATGGCTATGACATACTTAATAAGACTATGCACAAATGATAAAATTCACTTTGAATTGAAAGATTCTAAGTAATCTTAACACAATCTAATATTAATAAAAATCACACAAGTTACAAAACAAGTATAATCTCAAATCAAACCTACTTAGCTCAGTTGGTATGGACAATGCATAAAATATGCAAAGTTCGAGATTCGAATTTCGACCACCACCAGAAGAAAAAAAAAATCAATTATACTAATGAACACAATTGTGTAGTGTTTGATAAATTGACAATGAATTTAAACTAAGCGTGGTCTTATAGTAAAGTAAGATAAAGCAAATTCAAAGAATAAAATAAAGTTTAATGGTTTAAACCTAGATCACACTCAATCTCTACACTAACAATTTATCAAACTTCAAATACACAATTAATCAAAATTAAAGAGGATAGAGAAGAGAGAAGACACTGAGATTTATAGTTGTTTGCCATTTTGTCCTTGCTTCGGGCTACGTCTACTCTTCTCGATGAAAAATGTCTCCATCGAGGACTTCTACTAGAATGATAATGTTTGATTACAATGTGATTACGAGAATTCCTTAAAGCTACCATAGTTCTTCAATTCCTATGCAATCACTCTCCCCCAATCTTCAAATAACCTTTGAAATTGGTGCTTCATGATGTCTTTGAATCTTCAATCACCCGTGCAACCCTTGAAGTTCCTCACTCAAACTCTTCGATGCTCCGTTCAGTAATTAGACCCCCTTAAACACAAGAACTTTAGACATTTGGAGATGGATTGAGATTATTCACTTCACTTTAGAACCTTACTTACCCAATCAATTTCCTTGAATGAACTTACAATCCCTATAACACTCTAGCTGTAACACCCCGTTTCTCAAAACAACGTAATTTTGATATAACAATCAGAGTCAATCCTCAAACGGAGCATTACACTGCTTTTTTCTAAAATTCTTTAATAGAAAATAAAACTATTAAACTTCAACAACCAA
>Ga0099826_10002969_pt1 | contig 11278 bp, 8 predicted proteins | sample Mtrugardesep15_FD_76830 | JGI IMG/M metagenome (GOLD analysis project Ga0099826, IMG submission 76830) | Root nodule microbial communities of legume samples collected from California, USA - M. trunc garden sep15 | ecosystem: Host-associated > Plants > Roots > Nodule | place: USA: California...
ATGGAACAAAGGTAACCATTTACATGAGAAAATTTTGTATCTCCATGATGCAATCAGCTGCTTCACAATCATTATCATATTTTTTTTCTATATCCATAGTTCACGAAAAGCCTGACTAGTTTCTCACAAGCTTCATTACAAAACCAAACAAGCAAGAAAAACCTGAAAAGAAGCACAATACATTGTGTTATTTCAAAAGATCAATCCATTGGGTACTAAGTAACTGATATCTATTCGAGAATTGCTAGCAGCACACCATGTAACACTTGTTTACCTATTTGATATCTAACTGATATCTATTTTACCGGTTGAAATTCATATGGATCCCACTCAAAATAGAGATTCAGTTGAATTTCAACCAATAGGAGGGTGTGTTGGAAGGAAAAAAAAAAGTTAAATGGTATTAGCCTCTATTTTCATAATTATTCTTACCGCACAATTAAACAAGCAACTACCACCCGTCAAACTGCAGTAACTTCAGGAATGTGGAACAGCATGAGCAGGTGTTATATAACTGCAAGGGCGAAATAATGGAAGGGAAAGAAAGGGGGACAAAAATAAGACGTGTTAGTCCAAGCAAAATCATTGTAACATTTTTGTTAAAAGGTCATGAATTCTAAGTATTCTCAAGATTAAAAGTAGTTCAGTAGCTACCTAGAAAGTCTTGAAATTTATTGCAGCCCAAAGTGCTCCAGATCAAAAGCTGGAGAACAAAGGGCCTAGAGTAAGGCCTGCATGACAAAATTACCAAATATCAGAAAATGCAACAATACTGCAAACATAAAACTAGTTATTTGTTTGGAAAAGACAAACCTTTATCTGCTTATTTCAAATAAGCTGCATCCTATATAAAACCTCACTGACCAAAATTCATCTCCGAATATCTGCACAGATAGCATAACCAACATTAATTGAAATGATTTGAGATATATGCAATCATGACGGTAGCAACAAAGATGATTTTGCAAGCCAACTTGCCTGCGAGGTTTATTCTGTCGTTGTCCATACTCGTCATTTACCAGCTCTACAGACAAATAAAAGACAAATCACAACTAATGTAACCAAAGTCAAAAGCTGAAAATATCAAAGAAATTGAAATATATTTTACCAGTTTTTTGTGGTGGCTTCAATTCATTATTAGCTTTATTCACATTTTCCTTGCTGCAAAGGTTCGTCGCAAAAAGAAAAAGACATCAATAATCTAGCAATAAGCTACTGCAATATCACAAATGAAATGGTAATAAATCATATATTTAATACTACAAAACTGGACAAACCTTGAGTTATCAATTGCAGAGGTCTGTCCCGGTTGTCGACCGTAACCACCGTCAACAGCAAGGTATGGTGAACAGTATTGAGCTCCTAAAGCTCCTGCAGCACCAGCCAAGACTGGTAGCCTAAATACAGACAAGGTAATTACTAAGTTTGGAGTTTTTGAAATATAAGGAATTTAAGATTGTTCTATTATAAATAAAAGTATAACTCATAAGATATATCTGTACCATGTCATTTCTGATTTTCCCAAACCAAGCTGAGGATTAGCAACATATCCAGGGAATGCCATGCCAACAGCAGGAACTCCCATACCACCAGGATGCTGGCCCCCAAATTGCATGACTGCATCCAACCAAATCAAAAATAGAAAAATCAATTGCAAGCGTAAAGGAATTCAAAGAACCCAAGATGATATTAATATAAATCAAAACCGTAGGGCTAAAGATGACAAAAGATTATATTAGAGTTGAGTCCTGCAGTACCCAATCTCACATACCTCTGTACTTTGAAAGAAAGAAAATTCAGGACCCAAGACCTAACCCCAAGTATATTATCCAAACCCAAAAAGTCAAAAACAATTATCCGCGCCTTTATTAAGTTAAAATATAATCTTCCACAATGCGTTTGTTTGACAGACTAGTCCAACATAAATGCTATTAATAATACTAACAATCGAAGTGTAAAACAGTAAATAACCCTAATATTACTTATCATTCTCACTTCAAGATCAAACAAAATATTCATACTAACAAGTTGACATCGAATAATATTAAATGATTTTCGCAGGACAACAATGATAAAATTTAGAATCATTCAATCACAATATCAGAAGAAAATTGCATTTGAACAACAGAACTTGCACTAAGTAGACAGGTTCCAAAATTTCATTAACTTTTGCAATTTAGTTGCAAACCTGGTAAGAAGGTGGGGAAGTTCGGATCTCCTTGACTGATGCCCATATTTCCAGCAGCACCCATTACCTGTGCCCCACCATAAACAAAAGGTCCCCTTCCAGGACCCTGGGGAGCTCCCTTTCCCTTCCCCACCAATGCACCTTTGGCTTTACCTGATTCTGAGGTGGCATCTGTTTCTCCAGAATCAAGTGAATTAATTGATGCAGATCTTTTTGGAGGAGATGAAGACTGAGATCCACTACCAGGTCGATGGCCCATCTGTGGGGCAGTAGCTTGCACAGATGTTAAAGTCCGCCCTGGTGCAGAACTTCTCTGAATAGCCTGCAGTTGTGTTTGAGAAACTTTATTTACTTGAGTATGTGAGGGAACAGGTTGGTAATTCATCTGTAATGGGATTGGTGCACCTCTCCCGGGCCCTGCTGGCCTGGGAAAAGGAGATTGAGAAACATGGACACCAGAAGATCCAGGTGGTGCCAAATGAACATTGTTCAAAGGCTTTCCAACAGATGGGCCGACAGACTGGTCAATATACAGCTTGTCCATGCTGATGGAATCAACAACATTCTTTCCCCGATGAATTGTATTGTTTTGTTGAACCGGAAAACCCTCATCCATAACAGGGTGAATGTTCCTGCTGGTGCTGCCAATTTGTACATCCCGTTTTTGTGGCAGATTAATTTCTTTGTTAGAAGAGCCCGAGGGGTAAAATGGAGGGGATGCATAGTTCAAATTTGAAGAAACATGTGAAGTTTTCTTAGCAGGCACAGGATCAGATTCTGCATTGGATGATGGTATGGAGTTTCTCTCTGAACTAGCACGTGAAGTTTTCTCCTGAGATTTCCTAGATCTAAGAGAACAAAAAAAAACATATCAGAAATCCTCAACATGATAGTGATCATGTCAACAGAAAACTCTACAAAATGCATCTTGTACTTACTGTTTATTTTGCACCTGGGGAGCTGGACCATTCTTTCTGTTAGTAGGCTCATACCTTCGAGGCCCTCTTCCTTTCACAACAACCTTAGGCACCTGATTTTGATTGCTACCTTCATTATATTCTCTGTTATTATATTCTCTGTTGTTATAATCTCTGTCATTGTATTCTCTCCTGTTTCCTCGAACATGACCTCCACGACCAGTGCCACGAACTCTACCGCGCCCTCGAAAATTACCCCTAGAAGGTCTCCTCTAAATTTCACACACAACATTATAAAAGAGTCTTAGAAAAATGACAGTTGAACTAAAATAAATGTGCGATCACAAAGCACTATAAAGATCATTACCTCATCATAGCGCCTATCTTGCACTGAAATTTCCTCAAATTTATCATGTCCCCATTTCTTGTCGTCTTTGGACTCCCACAATCTCCTTCCACCATGCATCCGCCTTTGAAAAGTCGGAGAGTTAAAAAGATAAAAAAAAAACTATGAAGCAGACACATACACGACACTGACTCATGCATCAACACTAATAATTGGATAGAATTATTGAATGTAATCAACTGTCAATGCCATACACGTGCCTTCGATCTAAAGTAACCGTATATACCTTTGTTCTAAAGTATCCGTAATATGAAGCAGACACGTACACCACACTGACTCAGCATTGACACTAATAATTGGATGGAATAATGTCAATGCCATACACGTGCCTTTGATCTAAACTATCCGCAATACATACAAAATAACAAATTCTATGACCAAATCTAAAACTAAGCTACAAAATTCCAAGTCAAGGTAACACTAAGTATACAACACATATAAACAGATTCATAAAGGTATATTTGATACAAAGCAACATGATGAAAAAAGATACCTTTGGCGGGCATTAGAATTGTCCCTAAAACGGTCATCATGCATGTAAAAGGCACCAGCAGTGGGCACAGCAAATGGTTCATTCTCCTTTTTCTCCTCCAAATTAACCTCACCAGAATCTTCTCCTTCCAAAGAGGGTACCACACCACCATCAGATTCCTTAACCACAATCACAGAACCATCAACCCCACCTTCACCTTTCTCCACATAAACCTCTTCTTCAACTCCCTCCTCATACTCTTCTTCCTCATATTCTTCTTCTTCCTCAACTTCCTCATCATCTTCATCATAATCAGCAACACCACCTTCACCATCTGAATCATCAGAACGAACCCTAACACGAAGATCTTCACTCTTAACTGAATCATCATCTCTTTCTCCTACCCCTCTTTCTTCCTCTTCTTCATCATCACTAGCCTCACGTCTCCGCATTGTAAGAAGCGATCTTTGCGCCTCTTCAGGATCACTCTCGTAATCAACATCATCTTCCGCAACAGAATTAGCCATATCAAAAACCCCACAAAAAACCTAGAATTTCAAGAAACAAAAAAAAAAACCCAAAAAACAAGAACCCCACAAAAAATTAATCTACGAATTCCAAAACCCAGAACCGTAAAACGATAAAAATTCAAACTTTCGTTAACAGAACAATTAATCAACGAAAATCAAAAAAATCCCCTTTTATGCAAAGTTTCTTGAATCGATTGAAATCGGATGAAAAAGAGCGGCAAGAAATATGAGAAATGGTGAAAATGGAACCTTAATTGAGAGAAATTGAAGGGAGGGGATTGGGCGGGGATTGGGATCTGAAACCCTAGATTGGAGATTTAGGAGTGAATAGTCACGAATTGTGAAAAAAGGAGAAGTTGTTTGAAGTTAAAAAGAGGATTACGTAAGAAGTAATTATCTGATTTTAGAAGGGTAATTTGGGGAATTTTGGTGATTTGGGATCTCGTGATTCGTCAACTACTAGCACGTGATATAGACTCTGGCACGTGATGTAGATCACAAATTTGTTTGATACGTGGGATGATATTGACGTGATATAAGATTTTTTTTACTAACTATTATAAGATACTTATTTATTTAAATTTAAATGTTTTAATTGGTTGTGTGTAAATTTGTTTTGAATTGTTAACTCACCATCTTTAAACTCTGCAATTGGTTTGCTAATATATTTATTTATTTAAAAACAATTACTATATGTATATTTCTTCAATCTTGTCAAAAAAAAATATATTCCTTAAAAAAAAACTACTATTTGTCTAATCGATGCATTGATTTGTTAACAAATATCGGACACTCTTTTTTAGATTTTGATCGGTTTTTTTTTTGAAATTTTTCCTCTTATTTTGAAACTTCTATTAGAATATGATATGATGTAAATGAAATTAGTTTGTCTCCTTTAATTTCGTAATTTCATTCCTTTCTTGTAAAAAACAATAATTTAAAATTGACGTAACTATTAGGCATAACAGTAACATAATCTACACCCTTCTCAGTTCACCTAAATTCGTCTATCTTGTTGAAAAGGAAGAATGAAAATAATAATAATAAAAAAATGTTGAAAAGATGGAGAAATGAAAAGATGAAAAAGATACATAAAATGGTGAGTAAAAGAATGAATCAAAAAGAACTTAATGTTGTTATTTTCCAAGTCTTTGCTAGGACGTGCACTTTTTTTTCCGAGGAACTTGTGTTCCTCAACAAACTTGGTCAACAGTGCGTGTAATTTTCTTCTAGTGATAGTGCATGAAAACTATATTATTATTTAATTTAATATTTGTTCAATACTTACAAGTCGGTTCCCCGTATAAGGTCATATGACCTTTAAGATGACCGGACTAAGGATAGAAGACTTTTGGGGGTGACCAAGCTAGAGAGACATCATAAAACATGAAACAAGCAAAAGGGATCATTCACCCATATGCAAGCAGGATCGACACTTTTTCAACTTGTATGAGGAAGCCAATTGGTCACCAACATGAAACCTTTATCTAGAACCAACACAACCACGTCATACTCAACCATTGTCTGCTAGAACGGAATATTCTTTGAGACATACTCCTCCAATGAACTTGACTCTAAAAATGATAAGGTAGGCTAATAAGAAAACAAAACCCTAGGGCATTCACTATATTAGGGAGATTTAGCTACTAGGTACGAGATCTCACTACTATACACTCAATACTCGCCTAAAGCCCTAAGTAACCACATTTGCAAGAGTTAAACACTAGGACTCTTTTAAACCTAAACAATATCCTATTGACAACATTATTTTGGAGATGGATTGCAAAAACTTTGTTGATGATGCATCATCAAAGGCTGGATTCCTCTTAATTAGTGGATTTTTAAGGAGTGTGGATCACTACTTCCCTCTTTTCATAATCTCTGATATTTATCACAGAATTTTTTTTGTTTTCTTTTGTTATGAATCTTGGGATCTAAGAGTTGAAACGAACTTCATAAGAAAAGCAGGTTTGATAGGTTGATACAAAGAAAAACTTCATCTTGAAAGATTGAATAAAAAAAGAGGGTGAAATGAATACAAGTGATGCACTTATATAGAGCTACTAGAGCATTAACTAACTAACCTCCTAATAACAAACTCCAACTAACCAATTTTACTAACTCCAATTAGCTGCTATATTCTAATAGAAGATTTCACCTAAACCATGTGTGGAAAGAAAAATAAAAAAATAGGTATCGTGGATTCAAATCGCTAGCACATCAATTTCCCCTGTAGCCTTTTTTTTTTACCACAGTTTTTTACCCGTTTTAAACTTTAATCTTATAAATAAATAAAATTATGTGTATGCACCAAGTTCATTTGCGATGTATGAACAACTGGACCAGATCTACTTCAGATTTCAAAAAACAACTTCTTTCTCACTAGCAACTATAATCACTCCACAATGATATTGCAGAGCTCCATAAAAATCAGGTTGCTGAATCATTTGAAATGTCAAAAACTAGATTTGGGATATTTTACCAAAATAAGTACTTGCTATTTGAATACTTACAATACCTATCATGCTGAAAAATATAAATAAGACATCTATTTAAAATTAAAATTATGATTCACTTAATTTATGTTTCGAATTATAGTTGATTTGCCATTCTACAAAACTTTTGCAAAATCACCGGCTCACCCTAATTTCGACGAGCCCACCATGATATCAAACATGCACTTATTATCATCAGTATGTCAAACCATCTTAGGAGTTGGTTCATCCAAGAACTTATTACCTCATGCTTAATGCCAGAAATATAAACAACACTAAATAGTTCTCGTGACCGAATATTTTGTATTATAGATCCAAGATTTATCCAGAACATTAAAACCCTCTACCACCCGCAGGTTTGACTCAAATTAAAGTACAACAAGTCTCAAATGTGATTAACTCTGTCTTACAAAGGCACAATAACAACAAAACAACAGCTAAGGAGACTGACTTTGTGAGAAAATTGAGTATAAGGGCGACTGTGGGATATATAGCTCAAACATCAGAAGCTTTGGGAGAGTTTTCTGGAGTCTTCACAATTGTAGATGCCTCGCCCTTGTGTGCTGTGATAGCAGTCTTGAAATCCTCCACTATGGACCCATCTTTGAACTTCAATGCAAATGTTGAAAGACGGTCTTTTCCTTCAGTGGCACATGCAAAGGTAACACCCTTTTTCTCCATATTTGTGAGCTTCATTTCAGGGTAAAGACGCGCATTTAGAATCAATCTGTAATTTCCCTTAGACCTCATAAGAACTCTGGCCTTCTTTTCTGTTCCACTAGTTACATTCACTTTCACTTCTCCCTTTCCGCGTTCCTTCCAACCTCCATCTGCAAACTCAAACAACACTGAATCTGCATTAAAAACCACTTCCTCATTTTCTTCACCGGTTTCAACAACCACTTCCTGCAGAGTTTCAGTCTTGGAAACAGCAGATGCTCCTGATGTTCCAAAACCAGAACTTCCAGCATTAGATAAACCAAGACCCAAAGGCTGGTCAGGTTTCAATCCAAAAATAGAACCGGACCCACTACCCAATGCAGACCCATCATTTGTTGTAGACCCGAAGGAAAATAAGGAAGAAGAAAATCCAGACCCAGCAAGACCCGTGAAGGCATTTTGATTGCTCGAAAGCTGTTGAAATGATTTGAAAGGGCCGCCTTCAGCAGTAGGCTCATCGCTTAATTTGTCTTTCTTATCCTTGCTTTCACTTACTTTGTCTTCCTTATCCTTGCTTTCACTATTTCCGTTCTTATCACTGTTCTCAGTATTTTTTTCTTCTGTAGGTGGTTCTTTATCGATCTCGCCGGCACTCTCCTCATCAGCAACTTCCTTCTTATCCTCATTTTCAATCTTACTTCCATCGTTACTCTGTTCATTATCTACCTTAGAGTTGTCACTCTCCTTCTCCGCAAGCTCCGTACCTGCATTGTTTATGTCTGCAACATCGTTGTTTGAAGTAGATTTGTCCTTGACCTCAGGAGCTTTGCTCTCTGGCTGCTTAGTTTCTTCATCCTCAGCTTTCTCTGGCTGCAATTCAGTAGTAGCTTCACCAGACTTGGCAGTGGATTCAGTAGGAGCAGGCAAGCGTATACCAGCGAAAGGGTTTGGAGTAGATTTAGTCTGTTGGCGACGTGCTACTTTGACTATTCTTCTGGTTGCAAGAACCTCCTCACTGGCTTTCTTGAAAGTCCCGGCTTCAAGCTCAACGTCATCTTCCTCATCGTCAATAGGAGTGTCCCGGGTGAGCTCCCGTCCAGCAGCCCTTTTCTTTGACGACTGTATGGCATTCTCAGCATCCCCCATTACAGAAAGAACTACTATTTCCCCAAGTTTCAATACAACAAAAATTGCAGTCAGAAAGCACAATATGTATTCAACATCAGAGTAAACTACGCTACATGAATGACAATATGTGTGTTTTATATATGTGCAAAAGCTTCATATACATACTAAAAAGGCGAAAAGCGTGTTAAAAATCAGCTCAGAAATCCCAAAATCATATTGACAACATAAAAAACCAAGCATTTTCCCACTAAGTGGGACATTATATTATTATTATTATTATAACGTTTTAGTTATCCACCCAAACCAAGAACCCAAGCCAATTGGGTTGCTTATTCATAAAACAAGACTTTGAAAGTTCAAACATTTCAACTCAGCACCCTCCATTATAGAAAGAACTTATATCCCCCACTTGTAAGCACAATGAAATGCAGACAGAAATTACAATATCAATTCAATGAATGAGTAAATTAAGCTACGTGGGTGACAACATGCAAGAGCGTGTGTGTATACAAAAGTTACACACATCTACTAAAAAAGCCCAGAACATTTAAGCCTATAGCAATTTAGGAAGCACAGGAAAAACGAGAGCATAGTGGTATCTTCAAATTAAAACATTATCTGCTTACAACAAATTCGGTCTCATTTAAGCCAACAGAAGTTACACATCAATCTTAACAGCATAAAAAAAACTTGAACATATATTTAATGCGCTAAAGTTAAATCGTTATCAACTAATAAAAGGCATCATCTAATACCGTTGTATATGGATGAGTGACAGTGTAATGATGTGGGTCTATCTGTCTATCTATATATATACATCCAAAAGTTACACACACGCACACATAATAAAAAGCCGCAGAACATGTCAAAAATTAACTCAGAATCGACACTAAAATAAGAAGCTTAAAACCCTTATAAGAAGCTTACAAAGATTTGGTACCATCTACGTTACCAAAAATGTAGACAACAATATTACCAAATTTAGACAACCATCATGCCAACAATAAAAACTTCAACATATTGTTTAGAGCTAAATAAAGTCCATCTCAATTAATAAAGTTATGACGGTTATCACCAATTCAAAATTTTGATAATGTTGTATATAATTATTTTGGCATTCAACCATTTCTAAACATATAAGCAACAAAATAACGAAAAAGAAACAATTTCAAAAGCTAAGTTTAACAATCACAATGCATAAAATTCGAATAGAAATCAGCTCAGAAATCCCATTAAAAACATGAATCTACAACTAAAAAGCTTATAAGTAGCTTATAACAATTTGGTCCTATCTAAACCCTAAACTACACCAAAATTTACCCAAAAATCTCAGCAACACAAATAAAATATTCAGCAAAAATGAAATCAGTCGGAAATTAACAAAATTATGATATTTTGTATAATCCCTTTTAGCATTCTATATAGACAATAAGAATTATGAAACAAACGCCGTGTGGAAATGAAAAAGAAAACCATATCGGTGAAGTTTCTCACCGTTTTCCGGTGGCCGCCGTGAGATTCTGGAAGCGTTTTCCGGGAAGAAGAATGCGACGATTCGTTCGTTCTCGTTGTTTTAGGGTTTTAGTTCTTACAGTGAAACGAAATCGAATGTGTTCGTTTTTTTCTCCCTTTAGTGGATCATGGGCTTCTTGGTGGTTTGGGCTTTGCATTACAATCCTTTCTTAATATTTCCTTTCCCCACCCTACTAAATTCTCACGCGTCTTTTAATTTGATCATTTTACTTTGTTCAGATTTTATAATTTGAAATGTATTAGACGTTTTTCGGATTATAAAATCCAAATTGTGTTGTTATAAGTGTATGAGTATTTGACCCCATCAAACATAACTATTATCGACAAATATTTATTGTCTTAGAAATATAATATCAAATTTAATTTACCCTCAAAAGTAGAGCTGTCAAAACAGGCCGGGCCGTACGGGCCAGCCCGTTTAGCCCGAATAATTTTAGGGCTTGGGCCTTAAATATTGAGCCCGAATTTTAATAGGGTTTTTTAGCCTGGCCCTAAAAAGCCCGGTACCCGTTAGGGCTAGCCCGAACGGGCCGCGGGTAGCCCGTTAGCCCGCATTACAAAAAAAATCCTATAAATTATATATAACTTTTCAAATAATTCTTTACTTAGTTGATTATCAAAGTAAAAAATAAAAGTGAAAATTCAATGAATTAACACATATAAATGTAATATAAAATTATATTTACTCGTTTCGTTATTTATAATTTAAAAGATCGAATATATAAATATATATAACCATAACGTATCTAATTTATTTAAAATTGTTTTCTTCGCCGTTTTAGTTTACGACTAGTGTACGAAAATATTTACAATTTATTTTTGTGCTAGACATTATTTAAACATATTAAAACTATTATTTATAAAAAAAATTATAGGAGTATTTTATAAAACAAGTATTATAAAATACTCCTATAATTTTTTTTATAAATAATAGTTTTAATATGTTTAA
>Ga0099826_10002970_pt1 | contig 11277 bp, 10 predicted proteins | sample Mtrugardesep15_FD_76830 | JGI IMG/M metagenome (GOLD analysis project Ga0099826, IMG submission 76830) | Root nodule microbial communities of legume samples collected from California, USA - M. trunc garden sep15 | ecosystem: Host-associated > Plants > Roots > Nodule | place: USA: California...
GTGATCAGAGGGTACTATGATGAATTCATGAGAAGAGACATAAAGAATGTAAATATAATTTTTTAACTTTTTGTGAGTTTGATATGTGGTTAATGGTGGTAAAAGAGAGTTAACGATGACGATTAGTGACATTGATTATTAATCCACGTGTTATTTTATAATTGACTATTTGTATTTAAAATTAAGGGTATTTTTGGAAAGAAAATTTCAACCCAAAAGTGTGCTGAAAAGGGTAGTTTTCTTTATACATAATATAGATGTTTGAGAAAACGGAAAAAAAAAATCAAAAAGATAAAATTTTAAAGAAGATGAAAAGAAAAAATTAATAAAAAAATAAATAATTCTTAAGTCAACAGTCAATTGTTTTTTATTAGATTAAATAAACTAAACATTCATAAACAAATAAACAAATGCTCCATTTTATTTTTTTGACAAGATAAACAAATGCTCCATATACACTCATTTTTAATTTTTTGAAGGAACACTCATTTTTAATTGTTGGTTTAAAGTTATTTACACATATCTCCTAAAAAAAACGTTATTTACACACATGCTAAAATAATTAAATAAGTTTGATTACTTTTTGATAGAACTATTTGTCTTTTGTTAGAGGAATGGAATTATTTTAGTATGTTTTTTATATTATAATTATTTCACATATACATCCGATGGTGTGATGCCACGTTGATTAATAAATATGAAAATACATGAGTTATCATATTAATTAATTGACGTTGAAACACATAGTTGAATATATGTGTTAAATAATTGTTCACTAACAAAGTATAATAATCAAACTCTTATCGGTGTTCAAGACTCCTTTTGTTCACTTAGGGCTCCAGGTTGTCTCGTCCCACCTCTATCGTAAAGGCAAATGTTGTGTCAACAAGCTCGCCAATATGGATCATGTTTTTTTTTTTGAACAAGCCAAAATGGATTTCATAACCAGAAGTGATTCATCTCACACAAGATGTGCAAAAGAGAATCACTTAAAACGATACAAGTGTCAGTTCATCGGTGCCATAAATACGGACATCGTGCTTTCAAAACCAAAACAAAGAAGATTACATGAAAATACCCATACAAGACATAGGGTGTTGCTACCAATCATGGTAACTGAAGGCAAAAGAATGCAACCTAGCTTTAAACCACTGGAATGGGAGTAATTTCACTCTGTCAGATAGAATGCTAATTGATGTAGCCTTCTGATTAAAAATGCGACTGTTTCTCTCCTTCCAAATGGTCCACACACAAGCCAGGCAAATTAACTGTAAAAAAAGAATGTGATATATGCGGTAAACAGTCAATTGCCTTTGGTTATTCGCAATGATTTTTTTAGGGTCTATTATGGTTGCCCAATTTTTGTTTTCCTTATATTGTTTGCTTTTCATGCTTTATTTTGGCTTTTTGAGGGTTTTGGTTTGGACCCCTCATGCATATATTTTCCACTTTTTTTAATAATATTTATGAATGAGGCAGCATAGGATGGGGTCTCTTAAAGTTGCCAACCTGATTGGAATATCTTAATCTCCCTTTAATAAATGTTCTTTCTCTTAGTTTATCGGGGAAAAAATAAAATCAATCTCTTACTATTTAAGAATTTGGAATTGCTGGACTTTCCGTAATGTTATTTATTCTGATCATGGATGACTTTTTTAGAAAAATAATCTTTAAAATATCTCGATGTTTTTTTTGTGGTGGTCGGGGTTTGAACCTCGGACCTTGCATATTTTATACAATGTCCCTATCAACTGAGTTAAGCTCACGAGAACAAATATCTCGATGTTCGTTTTCTAGAATAAAAATAGAATTTTGGAAAAATAAAAAATTGATTTTTCTAGAATTTTGGAAAACTCGAATTTTTACTTTCCAAAATGATATTTTTATTATGAAAAAAAACATATTTTTTTTAGGGAAAAAATATGTTCTTAAAAACTCAATTATTTTTAAACAGTTTTTTATTTTTAAGTTTGACAAACTCAAATTTGAGTTTTCCGGAATTTGGTGGATGTATAAGAGGTTTGTTTTTGAGATTTTTGTAAATTTGTGGGATAGTAGTAAAAGTTTGGGAGTAGGAGGTGAAGTTTTGCCATAAGAGCCAACAGGATGGGCCAATTTAGTCTAAGCCCAACAATTTATATGATTGGTTGCAAAATTACTTTTTAGTTGTGTAAAATTACTTCAATTATTCATTTAAGACTATTATAAGTATAAACTATTATTCTATAAGTTCTAACTCAACTGAAAAAATAATGAAATTGTTAGATTGGATGTCGTGATCGAAGTTTGAACCTTGTCTCGTCTATCCATAACAAAAAAAAGCATAAACTAATTACGTTGCTAACATCTGTTTAAAAAAAACAGTTGCTAAAATACCTTTTGCATCTAATTTTCTTATATACTAGCTTAGGGCGAATGAAGTAATTAACAACCGAAGAAAATATTTCTCAAAACTTGCTCATTTGGCACCTAGTAATTCCTCACAGGCACCTTGAACTTTTGAAAATTCCCCAACGATAGTAATTAACTATTGTTTAGGACCCAACATTATATAAGAACAATAGTTAACTACCTCTCATATATTTTCCTATCGAAATCCATTGCACTTCTTGGTTTGTGCAACACCCTAAACCCTTTATGATAAAACACGTAAATGATACAATCATATAAAGAATTTAGATGCTACTTCTTTAGTAAGTTCAAAACATGCATAATTAATTTTTCAAAACATCACAGTGGAACAATATCATAGTATCTCAACATCAACAAACTAAATCTCTGAAGTAGCCATGTCACATATCTCATAACACATCACAAAAATATAAAATCTTGTTCTCAACATACTGAGATGTAAATCTCATAAAGTCGTAAAATAAAAATAACAATAGACAGACATCCGTAAAATGAGACGAACTTAGGAAATTTTTTGGATTTAATTGGAATCAAGCTATGATGTGGATATGTATGAGTTGCTGCAACCATATGTGATATGTGTATATGCTTTGTTGAGGTGTTTGAACATGAATGTTGTCTTTGGTGAATTGCTTAGAAAAAGATGAACATTAGGATAATAGACGAACATTGTTGAATTGAGGTTTGTTGATGGAATAACTTGTAATTGACTTTGTATTCATGATGATATGATTAAATAATAATTAATCAATGACGATTGGATGTTTAAGATGGTAATTGTCATGATATGGTTAGTTGTCTGTCGTTTATGTGAAATGTGATTTTGGAACTTATTGTTTCCTTTAGGTGTTTGTTGTTGATGATGATTATGAAGATGAATTATTAATGATGAAGAATTTCTTACATGCAAAATGACGTCGAAATTGATGATGAAATGCATGTATGAAAAATGGTGACGTTAATGAAGACGATTTGTTGAGTGAACGTATACGTTGTTGATTCATATGCCCATGCATTCATAAGTAGGATATTTATATCCAGTGAAGACGACTAAGATACTTTGTATCCAACGAAGATGACTAGAATACTTTGTATTCAAATGACGACGATTATGATACAATTGTATCTTGAGGTTACGACCTTGGTGATGACTAATACTGCATGCATATAGAGTTGTGTCTAGAGCGCATCGCATACATTTGACAAGTGTCATACTTGTTTATGTGTTTCGTGTATGTGTTCATTGATGAAACTTGGTGATTTATGTGTTTGGTGAAATTTGGCGAATATGTGAAGATGTGAAAATGTATTTGTTATATGATTATGCTTGTATGCTTGGTGTTTAATAATGATGTTGAATTGACTATGAATGATTTAATTAGATGTCATTAATCATTTGAAATTAATTATGTCGTTTACTTTCATTTGGTTATGCTTTAATTGTTGGATGATATCTAACCCCAGTGGTCGTTTGCTTGACCGCCTGCCTATTTGTATGAATAGGTAGATGACTTGCATGATTAGTTTGCTTTGCTTTGGTGAGTATTTGCTTGAGGGCTGGCATGGATGCTACCTCGTTTCTTTGCTTTGGAGTCTTAGTTTCGGGCTCTGAATACCAATTTTCAAAAGAATTCCATTTTCAAAGTAAGACCAAGTTAAAGTTCACACACACACCTTTCAAAACCATTTTAAAATCATTGCTACAGAAAATGACCCTTAATCCTAACATTTCAGTTTTTCAAAAAAGTCCTAACATTTCAATTGATAAAACGAATTTCGAAAAATCTCATGTTCTTGAACATTTTCAAATAATTTCCGATTCGATTCACAAAATCAAGTTCAATCTTATTCATTTGATGTTTCCAAAGGTTTAGAAACCATAACAACAGTTAAATACATCAGAATAATCATCTAGAAAAGTTCAGATGACCCCCAAGTACACAGAAGGCCAAAAACATGGGTTGCTGAATTGGGCAACTCGCCACCAGCTAGCCATGAGCTTGCTTGGCGAGCTGCACCAGAACAGGGAGCCCTGTTCTTGGTTTTCCTCTCGAGAAACCATCCAAATTTTCATCCAAAACCCCATTTTTTATCCCCCTTGCCCAAACTTGTTTACTAGTTAACATACATTTAAAGGCAATAAAAAACACCACAAACATGAAATCAAAACTTCAATTCACATCAAAATCATCACCTAGTTCATTTTTCACCAAAAACTCGCAATTTTTCATTTTCATTAAAACTTCACAAACAACTAACCCAATTCAAACCCGAACAACATACAAACATATATAATCATTTATGAAGTTAATTTAAATATGTTTCAACAATAATCACTCATCAATTCATGATTTTCATTCAATTAAACAAAAATCACCAAAACAACTTATCACCACCAACAACTATGAGTTTAAGCACATAAACATACCAATTTCATCAAATCTAACATACCCATAATTTCACATGAATTAAGAGCACGAAATTCATCATCAGAAATCACAAAAAGTCATAATTCACAATAATCATTTATTACCTATAATTGAAAAGATGAAGTTAAAGCTTAATTGATGAAAGACTTATATCCCCCTTACCTCTAGGTCTCACAAGCACCAACTATGGCTTCACTCTCCTTGCTAAATCCTCAAGCTCCTAGCTTCCTTTTTAAGCTCTTGTTCTTCTCTCTAACTCTTTTCTTTATTCACCTCTTCTCCAAGTTTGTGATCTACTTTCTCTCTTTACCTCTTAATGTTTGTAAAATGAATAATGATTGGCTTAATCTAATTTTCTCATAAGAGTTATCTATTTATATCACCAAAATGGGCTAGGTTAATTCTCACTCTAATTGGGCCTCAAAACTCTTACAAACTAATTTCTAAAAAGCTACTACTCATTAAACCGCTAAAACATCGAATAGTTATCATCTATATATAATTACCCCAATTTACTAGTAACTTAGTAAAACTAACGATTCTCACTAAAATACCAAAAATAACCCTCTTAACAAAATTACTAATTTACCCGTACTCGACAAATGACCAAAAACCCTTAGCCTCGAAAATGACTAAAATACCCTTCTACGCCAAAAATTCACTAATCCCAAATCAAATACACACAAAGACAAATAAACACATACAAACACACATAAATACATATAGTAAATAATTAAAATAATTCTAGCTAAAAACGGGTTGTTAAAGTTTGCATGATTACTTTATTAACATTTAACATCTATTGGGGCATTTTATGTAGCTTAAGATAGATGTGAGAAAATACTAGGTGCTTAAAGAGCAATTTTCATATTTCTCCTCTCTCCATTTTCACATATCAATCCTTCACATGGGGTTTAAAAAAAATGAGAGAGTAACATTGTTATTCACACACTCCCTAAAAGTTTGTGTTATATTTTGAGTTCATCTCTCTCACACACACACCCCTTTATCTAAATTGATTTGCCATAATTAGTAGGTTTTGAACACGAAAGGTTAACTAATGAAACAATAGTCAAATAGAAGGCATTAGATTCATAACTTATAGTTTTTTATTTTTTTTAACAAGCGAGGCTCTAAATAAATTGACAAAGGTTGTGCGACTAATTGCTTGAGAGAAGGCTAAACCTACAAATTCCAATGTATTTAGTGAGATCTCTAACACTCAAAATGATAGATATTCAATGGAGAATCAAGAGACTAAATGATTTTATGATTGTAGTGTTTGAAACTCACAAAATTTCCAAAAAAAATCCCCAACAATATGTAGCCACTAAGAGAGAACAAGAAAACCCTTAAAACATGTAGCCGCTAAGAGAGAACAAGAAAACCCTTAATTTCGAGAAATTATCCTTTAAATATTGATTATGCAAGCTTCTTGTGCGTGGAACCATCCCTCGCACATCAAACCTTCCATATTTTGCGTATGCACGCGTTTTGTGTTTGGAGTTTTCAAAATTTGTATTGTACCTTCACGTGCACGACATTAGTCTTTGTGTGAACAAAAGCATGGGAATCAAAAAATTTCGCTAGAGTTTCCTCCTAAACCTCCTAAAGATTGTAAAATTAAAGGCTTAAATAGGTCTTTAGTCCCTGCAAATATATGTCGTTTGAATTTTCGTTCATGAAGTTATTAATCCTTCTATTTTGCCACTGCAAATATTAATCATTTGAAAATCAATCATAATTATGTTTTTTTGATGAGGTGGAGGCTGATTAGCAACATGGCGCTTACGTGGCTTCAAGACACATCAGCAAGACACATTTGAAATTACTTTTTTGCCCTCAATAACTTCAATTTTATGTGAAAAGACAATAATACCCCTTTCTTCTTCCTTCTCCGTCCTTCTCTTCAGAAACCAGTTTGGAATGGCTTTCCCAATTGTCCTTTACTTCCAAAAACCAAAATCATAAACATAAATTCACAAACGACACACGAATATTAGAAAAGAAAGAAGCGGAATAATCCAGAGTTTCCAAAAGCTGAGCGAAGTTTACTGAGTTCTTCATCGTTCTTGACAACAAGCTGAATGTGCCTTGGAACAAAATAGTTTCCAGCCAATTCCAAAACCTAATCAACAAAAAATTTAGTAAAAAAATCCACTTTCCAATTTCTAACTTTCAATTATCAAATTCGTAGAAAGCCCTTAAAAACAAAGACAAAACACTTGAATTGGATCTAGAACCCTAAATTAAACAAAAAAGAGAGTGAAAGGAAAATTGGAGAAAAGAAACAAACATCGACAGCGAGATACTCGAGGACAGCGGAGAGATTGATGGGTTCAACACGTTCGGCGTATTCGTCGCTGGATTTGAGTTCGACGGTGGCGCCGACGAGTGTATCGCGATTAGAGAGATTGTTGTATTCGCTTATGTTTCTTTTTGATTTTGGGGGTTTTACTACAAGCTACTGGGTTTTCTTTCTGAACTATGTTGATTTACTATTACAATAACAGAAAAATGAATCCATAAGAATATAGATTATCTCTTCTTCTTCTTCTTTGAAACGCACCGTTTAAGTAAGTTAAAAAAACAATTAAATACAATAGAATAATATATATATATATATATATATATATATATATATAGCAAAGGATACCAAACACGCACCGTTCAAAGACGGTTAAGTATGATTTCAATGTGGTTAAGTATGTTATATTAGGAGGGAACGTTATAGGTATAGCTACAACGCAACTATTATCTATTCATGCATTAATATAGTCGTGTTAGTACAAATTTATAGGATTTTGAGTGTGAATTGGTTGCGGGAGTTGATATAGTGGGTAATCGCTTTTGTACCTTTGTGGAAAAACCTGGTTGGGTAGCATATAATTTAACCTTGGGTTTAGGAGCTAACAAGTTGTTGCAAAGAGGTTGTCAAGAATAATTGGCTTTGATTATGGATATACAAGTGAGTGAAGAATTATAAAAAAAAAAGTTCTAAAAACATTTGAGTTTTCTGATGTTGTCCTGAAGAACTTTCTGGATTGTCACTTGATAGTGAGATTAGATTCTCTATAGACTTGGTTCCTACCACTCAACCCACATCCATACCTCTTTATCTAATGACCTAGAATAACTTACATTGTTAAGGGACTGACCACAAGACCTTCTCAATAAGAAATTTATTGACCTAAGTTCGTTTCCTTGAGGATTAATGGTATTGATTATAAGTAAGGAAGATATATCTGTGTGATTGTGTGTAGCTTTTAGACAAGTGAATAAGGTGATAGTAGGAATAAATATTATTTACCATGCATTTATTAGTTATTTGACCAACTTCAAGAAGCTTAGTGTTTTCCAAGATTTATTGAAGTATGGGTGTCACTAGTTGGATATTAAGAGTGAACATATATCAAAGACAATTTTTCGCGCATGCTACGAGTATTGTAAAATTCTGGTTATACGTTTATGACTTACTAATGCTTCAACATCTTTTATGGTTTTGATGAATTGGGTTTTAAACCGTTCTTGGATTAATTTGTGACATTGTTGACTAATGACATTCTTAATTATTCTAAGAGTAAAGAAAGACACGATTGACACTATCCTACACATGATTAGAATACAGCAACAATGATTTTAGCTCATATGATTTTGAGGTATTACCTATATAGAGAGACTTGTGTGAGTTATACCGACCATATTAGTCTTAAGTATACTTTTCGGCAGCGTGATTTACATTTTAAGAGAAAGAAAATGGACAAAGCTCTTGAAAGATTGTGATTATGCGATCTTAAATCTCCCCTAGAAGGGCTAATGTAGTTGTAAAAGCTTCGAATAAGAAATTCATGGACAATCTAGATAACATAAATGAAAACACTTATAGTTAAAGGATTTCAAGAACTGAGGAAAGTGGAATTAAAATTAAGCTTGACCATTCAAATGCATTATTATCCACTTTCAAATTAGTTCCACCTTAGTTGAGGATGTCAAAAAGGCTTAAGGTCAAGAGTCGAACTTGGTGAATATGGTAGGTAATGTGATAAAAAGTAAAGTTATAAATTCTTAGTTGATTTTGATTACGTTTTGTGAGCAAGGCTTAGTTTACTACTTTGTTTTAGAAGTCCTTCAAATTTGAATTGGAAGCCCGTTTGAATCTCAGTACAACCTTCATCCTAAGAATGATTCTTAATTAGTGAAAGTTATACACATCCTAGAGGATATTCTTCGTATTTTGGTTCTTGAACTTTGAGGAATTTAGGATTGATATTTATCCAAGATGAAATTTGTATATAGGAAAAGTAACCAATCTAGTATTAAAGTGGCTTCTAGTAAGGTATTGTATGATAGGCGATATACGTCTTCGATAGGATTGTTTAAAATTGTTGAGTCCGAACCAGTTGGTTTAGAGTTGATAAAAATTTCCATTTAAGATGTTAAATTGATCCAGAGATTGTTTAGTGACAGCTCAAAGTAGGAAAAAAAATCTTATTATGGCTAGAGATGATGTTTCTTAGAGTTCACCATGGGAGAGCGTATTCTTACGTGTTTCACTAATGGAAGGTGTTTTATGGATTGCCAAAAAGGGGCAAGCTAGTCAAAGGTTCATCGGCACATTTGAGATTTGGAAAGCCAGGCTTGTAACTTATTATTTGGTACTTCCATCGGATCTCATGAGTTCATACTGTCTTTCATGTTTTAATGCTTTAAAAGTACCTTTGTACCTTTATCATGAAGATGTGCATTTGGACAAGAATTTATCTTATATCGATCATTGGGCAACTACAATAGATAAGAAAGTGAGATGTTATGCTCAAAGAATATCGTTTCGGTAAAGGGTCTATGGTAAGGGTCGATCGGGGAAGAAACATGTTGGTAATCCGAAGTAGTATTGCATACCACGCTTATTTAAAACCAAGGCTAGTAGTAGAGGACGCATTTTCTTAAAGAGGGAAGAATGAAACGCACCGTTTAAGTAAGTTAAAAAAAAAATTAAATACAATAGAATAAAATATATGTATTATATATAGCAAAGGATACGAAACACACACCCATTGTCTTTGTTTCTCTCTCTCGAGAACTTTCCATGTCCTTCCATCTTCTTTCACTTTCATCCTTTACCAAATCACACTATTTTTATTCCTTTCTTCTTCTAATTTAAATCACCGGTTTCCTTACAAACCATGACATCTTAAGTAAAATTGCACAAATTGGTAAACCAATCTCTTAGTTGTACAAGTGCTTTTGGATAGAAAAATTGGGGTTATGGTTAATGATATAAGGAAGGAGAAGAACACCCACCCTTCGGTAGTTGCTCATAAAGACTCTCTAAGGCAAATATATAATTTTTATGTTAAATAATGTATCTTTGGATATATGTACACTGATTTGGAAATTAATTTAGAGATAAGAGTATATAATCAAGGGATTTTATGGTTACTTATGGATATTAAAGTTTTAGAATGATTTTCTAATATTGGAAAATGTTACTGATGCTCAAATATGGAGCAGCCGCTTTGTATGCTTCTTGGTAGTGGTTGGAGAGCAAATTTAGGCAATTTATCATAACTGTGAGTCGATAACGATCATTATCACATATTTTTACTATTTAATATTATTTACATTTTGATAATTTTCTATGTTAAAGTGTTTATAAAAATGGGGAACACACCCTTTGAACATTTTTCTTTTCATTGATACTTATGTTTAAAGTCATCGATATTATTATGGTCTCTATTTGGATTTATCTATGACTTATTGAGCAAATGATTTGAAAATAGAGGTTCGATTGCATATATTATGACATGTGTTTTGAGATTGTGGGAAATACGGTTTTGAAATATGTTTTGGGAATTTTTGATAATAATATGCGCTCTAGATTTTACTTGTGATTTATAAAGTAGACGAATTGAAATGGAGAATTTGATTGTATGTATTTTCGTAGTAGTTTTGATATGTTGTGAACGTCGTTTTGGAAATATGTCTTTTTGAAAGGATTTAATGTTAATATGTACGCGATTTGGATTTGAATTTGGATTTACTTGTGATGATAAGTAGTAGATTTTCGATTGAGTTTTGATGAACGTATTTTGACATAAGTTTCGTTATGTTGCGAAATATGATTTTAGACATGTGTTTTAAGAATAGTGTTTTGGAAATTACGGTTAAAATGACGACGACCTAGGTGCACCTAGTATATGATTTCAATTAGGTAAAGTTACCCCGTTAGATGGAGCCGTCCCTATGGAAAGGCCGCCATTAGGAGGAGAGGGCTATCAACGAGAGGTAAGCTCCCTAATTGAAAATGTTTTACACTTTGTTTTGAGTCGAGAGAAAAGAGCTATCCGTTAGATGAAGCCGCCCCTATGGAAAGGCCACCATTAGGAGGAGAGGGCTATCAACGAGATGGAGCTAGTTCTCGATTCACCCATTTTGA
>Ga0099826_10002971_pt1 | contig 11276 bp, 10 predicted proteins | sample Mtrugardesep15_FD_76830 | JGI IMG/M metagenome (GOLD analysis project Ga0099826, IMG submission 76830) | Root nodule microbial communities of legume samples collected from California, USA - M. trunc garden sep15 | ecosystem: Host-associated > Plants > Roots > Nodule | place: USA: California...
CCAATGAATTTTGTAAATTTTGATGGAGTTATTATCTCAATTATATATTCTCTCCCTACACTTAATAGTTAAGGGTGTTAGACCATCCACAATGGTGGGTGCTTAACCTATTTAGCACAACATTAAATAGGCACCTCCATTGTGGAGTAAAATATATGGGTACCTATGGAGAAGGGTGGCTATGGAAGCACCTCTCTCTCTTCATTTTTCGGTGGTCCTATTTAATAAATCTTAATAAATTAAATAAATTTTGTTGAAATGTAATGATATAGAATTATTTGTGGGACCAATTTAATAATTTCTTTTAAGGTGCTGAGTTAGAGAAAATTGGTGTTTATTAAGTATTATCGTAAAATTAATGATTTAGACACATGAGACTCATTTAAGCACCTAATTTAAAGTGCTCTGTTGTGGATGGTCTTATTGTCAAAAACAACAATTAATATTGTATTTAAATTTGAAAACAATAAATAAATAATTACAAACACAGTTTTCTTTTAGATAACATGAGTCTTTTCTAATTTAATCAAGAGCCGCTGATTTAAACTCGAACTTGAGCATACAGCAGTTTTAAAACTTAGTTGTGAAGAAGATACGCAATTTAAAAAATTAATATCTAAAATTCCAAAATATGGAAAAGTGATGGTAATGGTACCATCGAAACGGCTAATAGTTCGTAAGATCTTCTTGGCGCATCCATCGCAATGGTTCATGCCCTCTACTTTCAAAACCACCGAAGCAAAAAATGATGAAGATGAAGAAGCAGGCTCGTCGTTTTTCTAATTTAAATATTAAAATCAGCGTCAGTGAAAAACTTGAAGAAATAAACTTTACAGTAAAAAAACTGAAGTCAAAGAAACTAACCTTTCCCATCTGCCACCGTTTTGATTGATGAAAAGTTTGTTGATTTTGCAGAATGTTAGATTTGAAGATTGGAATTTGATTTTGGAAGCAGCAAAAGGATGGAGTGTTGTAAATGCTAAAAAATGTAACCTACATACACAGAAAGAAAATGGAAGTCAACGAGTTTGGTGTATTATTGCCGGATCTGTTTGGTAGCATATATGTCTTTGCATTCCTCAGTGTATGTATAAAACAAATCATGTCCAATATAACAAATCATTTTATTTATTTTTTATAAATGAAGTGATGATAATTGATGATATCCTCATGGATGTATATTATAAAAAATTTCCTTTTAAAAAAATGCTTGAACTAGACAATCATAAAAACGAGCATTTTCACAACTGTTTTAATAATCCGAAAATGTTTAGAACGAGGAAACAAAGCAATATGTATATATAATATTAAATTCCTGGTGATACAAAAGTATGTACACACTCCTATCACTCATCAAGAACATATTTCTTCTTCGACATTGTAAGGGTTTCCAAGTTTGAGACTGTGATAAATTGATAATTGTGAATTGATTATTAAATATAAGGTAAAATTGATAGATGATAACCCAAATAAAATTGGGTTCTTAATACCTAAAAGAGAAATAAAAAGATAAAAGAAGATTAAGTGTAAAATTTAATCATTACCCTACAAGAGAGTATCAAAGAGGAAGGAGAGAAACTTCATCAATAAAATTGATCCTTTTTATAGATGGTTAAGATAATGTTTTGTTCATAACTTTTTTACATTGAGCAGCAGATCGCAAACTTCATTAGGAGAAATGGCTGAAACATACAGATATATATATTGAGGAAATTTGGCTGAAAAATGACTGACTTGCACCTACAAACTCATGGCCAACTTGATTATCCCCAACACTCCATTAATGTACACGTAAAATCTATAATCCACTGTACGAAACTATGTATGATAAATCCATAAAAACTATCAGTGCCAACATTTTCCTCCATGAGTTCCACTTGCGGAGAGCTCCTCCTAACACTGCCTTCATTATCACCACCACTACAAACAATAGCATTTTCTTCAAATTGCTCCATTTTTTCTCCAATTGGTTTATCATATACGAGATAAACTGTTGTTTTCTTCACAATGAACCCGTTCCCTAAAACAACAACCACCTCCACTTTGTTTCCAGGTTCTAAACTTGATATTACTCTCTGCCTCTCCTCGTCTTCAAAGGAAGCTAATGCCTCACTCTTATATAGCTGAATGATGGCCTTTGTGTAATTTTTGACTAACACATTTTTAAGACCATCGGACGTTATGTTATCCGGAGTTGAAGAATAGGCAATGCACATTAATGACTTCAAGTTATTCCCTTCCACTTGTGGGACATCAAAAATTACAGAGGGGCCATCACAATTGAAGCTTAAGCAATCTGGATAACTATCATGGACGACCACACAGCCTCCATGCTCATCGACCGTCATATTCTATACAAAAGAATATAATATAATTTTTAGGTCTCAAGGGGAACCAATAATAAGAGGCACATCACTCATCAGATCAAGATAAGAACAACCACACAATTGGATTAGACACACATGTTCATCCAAAACCGTAAGACATTGGGTGTATGGATCCCTAATTTATATATTACTCAATAGTCACTCACATTTTCATCTAATATAGAACATCTTAAATACACATCACACACCCAACAATTTAACAATAAAATATAGGCAGGGAGAATGAGTGACACCTGTAAAATTTTCTCTTTTAGAATATTGGCAACTTCACAATTCATTCCCAGTTGAATGAAAAGAGATTTCAAGGAATTTCTTGATGGATTTGATGTAGTTGCAGTTGGTTCCAAATCTTTAGAATTTGTTGCATATAAAGCATCCAAAATTAGTGTTGCATCATGAGAAAGTTGATTTTCTGAGCTGCATTCCACCCAAAGACTTTGAAGACTTGCAAGGTAATTTGAAATCGATGATAATTTGTAGGAACTACTTTGTGGTACAAGAGAAGCCATGGTAGTAGATGTCTGAAAATTGGATGGGAGATTATTCGTTGGTGACATCCACGACAAAATAATAGATGGAAACACATCATGTGAGAATCCTTCATAGCCGCACAAAGAAATATATCCAATGCTTTTTGACCTTACTATGGAAAAGGGTACTCTTGTTATTGCAGTGTTGTGTGCAAGCAGAGTGGTTAAAGATTCCATCTGTTCTATCTCCTCTTCCAACTTGTCAATCATTGAACACCCAGAAATATTGAGAGTTTTCAAAGATTTCAACTTATAGACGCTTCTCGAAAGGCTACAAAGGCTAATACAATCTTTCAAATTGATCAGAAGAATTTTCTTGAGATCTCCAATGCTATGAGAAATCTCATACAATCTTGGACAATCCACGAGTAATAACTTTTCAAGATTAGGTAAGTAAGAAAAGTCTGGGGTCTGTGTTAGGTAATGAGAATGACTAAGATTGAGAATTTTCAGCTTCTCCATCCTCTGTAAGAACATAAATGTTTTAGAGAAACTTAGGGGAGAAGCTATAAAAAAGTAAATAGAACCACTTACAATTCATCAACCACAAACCTTGTTAGTGGAAAGTAAAATTTTATATTCGTGCAGGGTCATGTTTTTGAATACCAACATACATTAGTTTTAGCAAAATCTTAAAAACAAGGCTATATTTCTGTTATTGTAGCAGATGTGATTGAAAGCCATGTCTAAGCATTGTACTGACTACTGAAAGTTCCAAAGTATCAAGAGATGCTTAGGTTTGATATTTAAATTTAAGGCTTCTTTAATTAGTTATTCAAGATTCCAACATTTCCATTTCCCATGATTTCGTTATATCGACGTTTAATTATGATTCGTGTTGAGTGTAAAACATCTTCCCACTATATCCAAATTTCTTTTTCTAAATGCTTGCAGAAGTTTAAGCAGCAAAAATTCCACACATGACACAGACTATAGAAATAATACGTTTCACAACTTAAATATGTTTTTGGTGTTAACCCTACGGTTCTCATGGTAAATGGCCCCTAGTAATGTGGAGTTCGGTTCTGAGGTAAGTAAAACCTGACCAAAAGTTTCGTAAACTTACACTCAAGGTACTTGCAAAATTAGAAAGACCGGCAAAAACAAAGATGAAAACAATGTCTAAAAAATCTAGAAGATATTAGATTCCATTTTTTGCTGTTAGAATGTTTGCAATTATTTTTAATATCAATATCAAATTTTTATCTTATTACTTTTTTTCGTCATTATTATTGATCCTATAATTCCTTAATTTAAGGAATAGGCATTATGTGTAATTCTCCTATTTAAGGACCGTCTTTTATGCTGAAATAATACAATTGCTTATGCCATAGTAATTCCTACATTAAAAGTACCATATATTATAACATACAAGTATCCTCTAAAAAAAAGTAAGATGAAAAGTGAAAAGTGAAAACAACTCATGAAATGCAAAAAAATTAAATTCAAAATTAATACCTGATTCTCTTCCCACACTAGTTTGACATTGCTGTTTTCTAACTGTACGGAAACTAAATTTCCTCGATATAACTTTGCAGGTATGCATGTTAAAGCAAATCCATTCCAACACAGCCATCTCAGTTTTCTAGATAGATAGTCAAAATCCCCATCAAGTTTTACATCAGCAAGTTGAATCAATCTCAGTTTATTCATCTTCTCAAATGCTTTAGTGCTAAAACGATTTGCGTCAGATCTTTGCAACTTCAAAGCCAATCCCACAACAGCTTGTGTTCCCTTTAAAAAATATACCAGGCAGATAGAAAATAGTGATGAAAAAAATAAAATAATGGACCAGAAAGTAAAACATAAAAAGCTTAAATATTCAAGGCAGATAGAAAATAGTGATGAAACAAATAATTTGTTACCACAAGCCTGGAAGAACAACAAGATTCACAACCAAAACAAAAATAATGACCCATTTATATTTTTCTTACTTCCTTAGGTCTTAGATATTTTAAATACAGAAATTCAAAAAAGTACACGAGGTTCTTACAGTTTGTTCCGATAATACATCAAGCACATCCGCATTCAACCACAACCTGCTACGCTTCTCAGGCTCGTTTGGTGATTTCTCACGAATGATTTCTCTTCCCATATCTCGCACCAAATCATGCATTCCAAGCTTGTTCTTATCATCAACAGTTACAAGGCTTCGCTCTACAAGGACACTTATTCCAATTTCAGCAAAAAGTCCACAACCATTTAATATTTGTATAACATCATTTCGATCCATCCCAATAAAGAAACAAGCTATGTCAAGGAATATTTCTTTCTGAGTGTCATCATTTAGACCATCATAGCTTATTATTAACTTCTTTTGCACTTGATCATTTGGAATTATTTTGAGTTTTTCTAATACACACTTCCAGTCTACTATCTCCCTATCAATCAAATATGATCCAAGGACTTCCATAGCTAGTGGCAATCCCCCAGAATACTCGACTACATTTCTTGAAATTTCAGAAAAATCTTCTCTAGGACTCACTTGCTTGAATGCATGCCAACTAAAGAGCTCAATTGATTCGCTTTCATCCATTTCTCTCATTATGTAAACTTGGTCAACTCTAATACCTTTAAGTATGTGCATATCTCTAGTTGTGATGATTATTTTGCTCCCTGGAGCAAGCCATATATTCCTTCCACATAAAGCATTCAGTTGGTCAAATGTATTCACATCATCAAGTACTAGAAGTACTCTTTTGTGGATGAGTCTATCCTTTAGTATAATTTTCCCCGACTCAATGCTTTGTATCTTAGTTTTTGTTTCATTGCAAATATCAGAGAGAAGTTGGTTTTGTAAATCAATTTGTCTAACATTTTGCTCCCAAACTTCCCTAATATTTGCAAGGAAGCTCCTACCCTCAAAATTGCGACCAATTTCATTGTAAATGGCTTTGGCTAAGGTAGTTTTACCAATACCTCCCATACCCCATATCCCTAGTAGTAAAACATCATTTGATCCTTGGATGTCTAACAAACGAATCACATCTCGTACACGAGATTCCAGTCCCACTGGATAATCAGCAATAAACAAGTACGTTTTGTCAAGCAAATGGATAACATTTTGAACAATGTCACTGATTGCTTCACTTTCATTCCTGCAAAAAATTAACCAAAGAAAAGTTGAAGATAGAAATACAATTATTATTATTTTGTTAATAGAAGATACAAATACATTTAAAAAGGAACAAAGGAGTAATTCTGAACGTTAAAAACGTACTATAATATATTTTTAACATTAAAATGTAATTTGAAATAGTTACACAATTTTCTATTGAGAGATTAGTTACACTATTTTAATTTATTTAAGTTAATAAATTGAACAATTCGAATAGAAAGTAAATAAACTTTATTTAAAATGAAATTATCTATATCAACAAAGAGTTATGCAACACAACGGAGCAATTTGACTCAAGTGGTTAATGATCTTCACCAAATGACGAATCGTTAGGAAGAACCCGATCAATTCCTGGGTGGAACAATTTTTGTCAGGGATATACTTACCTCACGGTGGAACTCTGAATTATCCGGGACCATTTTATCTGGGAATTGGAGTGTTGGCAACAAAAGAAAGTTAAGCAACAGCTCCGAAGAGTTAAATTACCTGAAATTTAGAACTACACATCCTGCAAGGCTAGCTGCCGCACGAAGAGCCTCTTTCCAACTTTGCACCAATTCCACCTCGTTTGAACTTCTGTTCAAAAGACTTTGAAACGCTCTTCCAAACTCGCCCTCCTGCTTACGCACATCAGTAGGATCTACGTCGTAGAACACTGGCACAACCTTTTGTCCTATGGTTCTTCGACACTTTATTATTTTTTCCAATTCATTCAGACACCATCGCGAATCAGCATAATTTTTTGAGAAAACAATTATAGAAATTCGAGATAGTTCAATTGCGTGAGATAATGATGTTGAAATGTGATCTCCTCTTTGAAGCGAATCATCGTCTCTAAAAACCTTAATTCCTGAATTTTGAAGTGCGGCATAGAGATGTGAAGTGAAGGAAGATCGAGTATCCTCCCCTCTGAAACTTAAGAATACGTCATGAATCCTCACCGGTTCCGATTTTAGTTCTGATTCTGGATTCGGAGCTGGTTCCGTATTTGGTTTTGAATCTGAAACCACGGAATCTAAAGCTGGATTTGAAACAGGATTTGAGTTTGGACCCGAAACAACCAAATTTGAATCTGAATTCGATCTGAGATCCGGTTCTGAAGCTGGTTCGGAAGCGTCGTAATTTTCTTCTGATGCTTGACATTGCTCCATTTCAATTGGTTCATCATATACGAGATAAACTCTAATATTCTCCACAGTGATATGGTTCTCAAAAACAACAACAACCTCCACTTTGTTTCCAGGTTCCATACTTGACACTACTCTCTGCCCCTCCTCGTCTTCAAAGGAAATTAATGCCTCTTTCTTATATAGGTGAATGGTAGCCTTTGTGTAATTTTTCACCAACACATTTTTAAGATCATCTGATGCTATTGCATCTGGTGATGAAGAAAAGACAATGCATATCATTGTTTTCAAGATATGCCCTTCCACTTGCGGGACTTCAAAAATTATCGAAGAACCTTCGTGGTAGAAGGTACACCAATTTGGATAACTAGCATCTGGGAGAAAACCACCACCATGTTCATTGACATCCATATTCTGCAACAGTGTAAGCAGCTCAATAACAATAAGAAAACTCAAATTGTAAAAAATAAGAAGTGAATTGTAACAAAACTAGCATACAATATGCATTTGTTACATTCTTATGGGTTAAAGGTTTTTATTGTTAATTTGAAAAACTAATAAATTTACGAGTATTGAGGTTATTAGATTCATGTCAAGGGATCGAGTTCTAAGTGAAACCTGTAAAATGTTCTCTTTCAAAATAATAGAGACTGGACAATTCATTCCCATTTGAAAAATAAGAGATCTCAAGGAAGCTTTCATATTTGATACTTGTGATGTGGCAGTTGATTCCAGTTCTTCAGACTTTGTGGCATATAAGGCATCCAAAATTATTTCTGCATCTTGGATTAATTGAAGTTCTGAGCCACACTCCACCCAAAGACTTCTAAGCCATGGAAGGTACTTGGACATAGATGATAGTTCATAGGAACCACTATTTGGTACATCCAAAGGAACAAGGGATGACATGTCGCCAGATGTTTGAAATGGGGATGGGAGATCATTTGTCGGTGACATCCAAGACCAGATGATGGATGGAACCACATCACGTGAGAATCCTTCATAGCCGCTCAAAGAAATATATCCAATATTTTTCAACCTTGTTGAAAATGGCACTCTTGTTATCGCAGTGTGATTTCCCATTAGAGTGGTTAAAGATTCCATCTGTTCGAAGTCCTCTTCCAACATGTCAATCATTGAACACCCAGAAATATTGAGAGTTTTCAAAGATTTCAACTTATAGACGCTTCTTGGAAGGCTACGAAGGCTAATACAATCTTCCAAATTGATCAGAAGAATTTTTTTGAGATGTCCAATGCTAGGAGAAACCTTAGATAGCATTGGACAATCTTTGAGTACTAGCTTTTCAAGATTAGGCATGTTGGAAAAGTCAGGGCTTCGTGTGAGATAACGGGAATGACTAAGATTAAGAATTTTCAGCTTCTCCATTCTCTGCAAGAACATAAATATTATTGAGGAACTTAAGGAAGAGGCATCATAAAGTAAATGGAAACAGTTATAACTTACAAAGTATCACTAATCATGAAAACGGAAAGTAAAACATTTACATTAGTGCAAAGTTATCTTTTGAAACAGATATATTTAAGTATTTGCAAAAGTCACAACAAGGACTAAAAGTAAATAAAAAATATTCAGAGGTTTAACTTGAAAGATTGAGATTTTTTAATTTAAACTTTAACCATAAAAAGGACAAGCGATAATAACTCGTGAAGTGTGAAAAACTAAAATCAAAAGTAATACCACGGTGATCATCCACAGAAGTTCGACATTGCTGTTCTCTAACTCGATGAAAACTAAATTTTCTCCATAGAAGTTTGTAGGTATGTGACTTAATCCATTCCATGACAAAAATCTCAAATCTCTTGAAACATATTCAAAATCCCCATCAAGTTTTACTTCAGCAAGTTGAAGCAATCTGAGTCTCTTCATCTTCTTGAATGCTTTAGTACTAAAACAATTTGTATTACCTTTAGGCAACTTCAAAGCCAGTCCCGTAACACTATTTTTTCCCTGTGACATATAATGGACCAAAAAGTAAAAACATACACAAATTAAAGCAAGCCATGAAACCAATCATTCGTTACTAGCAAGAAGTTATGAAGCACAAAAATTTCACAAACAAACTAGTTTTCCAAGATAATCAACAAAACAAATGGATGCTGGCAACTGTAAATGTTTCATTTAATTTCTTAAGCTTTAAACGTTTTGAATCCAAATTTTAAAGAAAAAAATTATACGAAGTTCTTACAGTTTGTTTTGATAATACGTCAATCACATCCGCCTGATACAACAACCTACTACGATTCTCAGGCCTCCATGGTGATTCCTCACGAACAATTTCTCTTCCCATATCTCGCAGCAAACCATGCATTCCAAGCATGTTCTTATCATTAACACTCACAAGGCCTCTGTCAACAAGGACGCTTATTCCAATTTCTGCAGAAAGTCCACAGTCATCTAATACAAGTATAACATCATTTCGGTCCATCCCAATTAAGAAACAAGCTATGTCAAGGAATATTTCTTGCTCTTCCTCATTTAAACCATCATAACTTATTCTTAACTTCTTTTGCACTTGATCATTAGGAATTCTTTTGAGTCTCTTCAATACAAAATCCCACATAGATTTCGTCATATAAAACAAATAAGAGCCAAGGACTTCGAGAGCTAGCGGCAATCCTCCAGAATATTCAATTACATCTTCGGTAACTCTAACAAAATCTCTTGTGGGACTCGCTTTCTTGAATGCATTCCAACTAAAAAGCTCAATTGATTCACTTTCATTCATTAGTGTCATTTTGTATATTTTGTCAACTATCCCTTTGAGTAAATGCAAATCTCTAGTTGTGATGATTATCACACTCCCTGAGCCAAACCATCCACGACTTCCGCAGAAAGTATTCAGTTGGTCTAGTGTATTCACATCATCAAGTACAATAAGTACTCTTTTAAGGCTAAGTATATCCTTTAATGTGTTTTTTCCTAACTCAGTGTTTGGTATTTTGATTGGTCCTTCTTTACAGATATCAAATAAAAGTTGTTCTTGTAAACCCATTTGTCTACCATCTTGCTTCCAAACTTCCCTAATATTTGCAAGGAAGCTCCTACCATCAAACTTGTGGCCAATCTTATTGTAAACGGCTTTCGTAATGGTTGTTTTGCCAATTCCCCCCATACCCCATATCCCTAGAAGTTGAACACCCTTTGATCGGAAGTCCAGGCAGTTAATCACATCTTGCACTCGAGATTCAATTCCCACAGGGTTATCCGAAATAAACAAGTCTGTCTTATTCAGCCAGTGTGAAACGCTGTCAACAATACCTTTGATATCTACATTTTCATTCCTACACAAATAGAATGTATACTTACATACACATACATGCTCATATATGTCAAAAGTAGAGGGAAACCTTGAGTAAGAAAATTATTGTTGGATGTGTGTGTTGAAGTTAGAAATGTTTACAAAAAGCAAGTATCAGTACCTATGCTTAAACTTCACGTTTTAACGTCCTAAAATTGTATGCAAAAACTTTCAAGCTTTTTAAAATTTTAGTTTCTACTTTTGTTGATGTAATTAGTTCTTTCCTCATTTGAATTCAAAATTTAGTTAAGTTTATATATTAAATAAAGTAAATCATGTGATATTTTTATATATATGATCAGTTTAATTTATTTATACATTAACAATAACAATGAATTATAAAAATCAAATTATTTAGATTATTTTTTTCAAGGGGAAATTATTTAGATTACTGTCCACTAACAAATTACTTAGATGATTTTAATATGAATTTAAAAGGTTTAAAAATATATATTTGACTGAATGGTAATTGTAATGAGCAGGGCCGGCCCAAGATAACGTGAGGCCTAAAGCGAATATTAAAATGAGGCCTAAAAAAATGTGACATTTTTTTCAATAAAAAAAAATGTAAGATAGAATAGCGTGAAAGAAATAAATTTTTGTTTTGAAATAAATAACTATGGTACAAATATTAATTTTTGTTTGAAATAAATAATTAGAGTATTATTGTTTTGTCAAACCAAAATAAAAAGAGTAAATTACACTCCCCTCCCCTCAAAGATGCTTGAATTACACTCCCCTCCCCTCTTATGTTTAAATATACACTCCCCTCCCTTGAAAAGAAAAATGTAC
>Ga0099826_10002972_pt1 | contig 11275 bp, 13 predicted proteins | sample Mtrugardesep15_FD_76830 | JGI IMG/M metagenome (GOLD analysis project Ga0099826, IMG submission 76830) | Root nodule microbial communities of legume samples collected from California, USA - M. trunc garden sep15 | ecosystem: Host-associated > Plants > Roots > Nodule | place: USA: California...
CATTTTTCCAAAATGGAAACATGCCAATCTTATCTAATGTATCATTAACAAATCGAAAATTTGTAAAGAATTCCCAAAAATCGAAACCATACCAAAGCCTTAGCAGATTTCATAAGAATAGTATCAAACACCTTCTTCCTCATCACAGAATCCAAATTCCTCCACCAATCAACACACCCTTTCTTCCTCCAATACACATTCGCCGCAACCCCAGCCAAATTCATCTTCTCCTTCAACTTCACCCCTCTCCTCTTCCCACCACAACTATTCATCCAACCCAATCTCATCGAAACCTCAACCCTATTCGCAATAAACGCCTCAATCCGGTAATACCCCTTCATTTTCAACCAATTCAATTCCACCCAATCCTCACCTATCTCACTTTCTTCCCCTCTAAGAAACCCTCCCCCGGAAATCTCATCCATCACCTCCACAAATCTATCCACATTTTCCACAAACTTCTCCGTAAAAGTCATCGCGTCTAAACATTTCATCGAACACGTGGCGTGCGAAGGCGAAGAAGAAGAATCTTCGCCTTCGCGTGAATCTAAAAGGCGAACAGATTCGGAGATGAATTGACAAGCGGCATCTTTATCGGCGATTCGAGATAAAAGACCGTGAGATTTCTTGAAGCAGAAGGTGGGGAGGAAGGGTGGGTCCCTAGAGGGAAGATCAGCGAGGAGGATGAAGGAAGTGTGACGGTTGGATTGGAGTTTGTTAAGCATTTGAAGAAGGATGAGGATGAAATTGTGATCGAGGATTGTGAGATAAGAGAGACGGTGGTGGACTGAGAGAGAAGAGAACCATTTGAGAATGGAGGATCTAGGGTTAGGGTTAGGGTTAGGGTTTGGGGAATGGGAATGGGAATGGTAGAGGGAGATATGGGAGGTGAGTGAGTCTATGAGTTGACGGTGTGCCATGAGAGAGGGTTGGAGTTTGGTTTGGGAATTGAGTTTTTCAAGAAGGAAGAAGAAGGATCAAGAAATGATGATGAAGAGAGGAAATTCCGGAATTTGTGTTGGTTTGTCTGAGTGTTATGTTTGTCGGAGGTTGGTCGGAGAAGAAAGGGAATGGAAAAACAAGTCAGACATGTGTAATGAAACTGGTAGTAGTATATTATTTTGTTGTTGTAAGATATTTAATTTTATTATTTTTGTTACTAGTAAAATCTATTGTAAGAAAAGGAAAAATGGAGTCAAATGAAAAAAAACAACGTTAACAATACTTTTTTTTTTTTTTTTTACAATGTTATTTGAACAATTTTTTTTTATAATTTGTTGGACAATTAAATTATACGAGTTAAGATCTTCTCTATTTAAATTTTTTTTTATTTCTACCATTTGAAAAAAATATAAACACATAAAGTAGGTCGTGGGTTATATCATTAAATAGATTTCACTATCATTAATTATTTTCAAGAATTTTTGTGTCTATATCTTTTCAAATGGAAAAAAATTCAAATGGAGAGGATCTTAATTCAAATTATACAAACAAATTTAGGTAATGACACAAAAATCAAAGCAATATAGAGAGAGAGAAAGTAGAAGGATAACGTGAGTATGAGAGATAAAGTTGTCACAAAAGTTGTCAAAAAATGATTGTTCAAATAACATTTCTCCTTTCTTTTCAACACTTTTTTGATTATTTATTATCTTCATTGGCTGAAATTTTAATTATTTATTATCTCATTGGTTGAAATTATAGTGTTTTTGGTTTGGTTTAGTTAGATTTTAATGATAAAAATCATTTGAATTGCAAGATAAAAAAATAAGTAGTTTGATTTGTTTAACTTTTAAAATGAAAACTAAACTAAATTAAACCAATGTGGTTTGGTTCGATTGTTGTGGTTTTTTACGACACAATATAATTTTTGTTTTCAACATTAAAATCAAGATAAAAATAATTTATACACAGTAGTGTTTCAAATTTGATGTAACATTACAATTTTTTTCCTCCAACAATGTTTCTATCAACATGGTCAGATTAAAATTATGCACCAAAAACAACGCTCTTGGGAAAGAAATGCAAATGATTAAAATTTTATCGTTCTCTTATGTTGTGGTTTGATTCAGTTTGACTCGATTGGTAAAATAAAACTCGAAAACTAAATCAAATTGTGCGATTGAGTAAAAAATGGTTTGAATACATTTGAACCATTTATGATTTTTGGTTTGAGTTGGTTCAATTTACGGTTTTTCTAATTGGTTGATTCGGTTTTCAACATCAAAGTGTGGGATCACATTAATTTCATTCAATGAGAGTGGGTATTAAAAAAAATGTTAGAAAGAGAATGTTGTTAAAAGTCCTCGAATTAAAATTATGAGAGTTGGCTTGCATTGCAAGTGTGGTTTTTAAGGTTTGTTTGACGAGTAATATATGAATAAACATGATAAGTAGTTATTTTGTGTTTGTGGCATATAATAATAAATAAGAGAGTAAAGACTCGTTTTAGCTTCTTACAAAATGTATAGAGGTCAAATTAGTCTTTGACAAAAAATCTTATATATTCTCTTACAAAATTAAATTAAGACAATTTAATCCATTCGTCAATATTTTTCTCCAATCACTTTTTTTCCTAATGTTGAACTGTAATTGGGCATATTTGGCAATTCAGACGTCTTAGCGACTTACAGGTGTATTGTTTGTTAAAATAAGGGACTTTTAGGTCCTGTTAATTTTTTTTGAACAATCAGGTCCTAGTAAAATTTTAAAAAATGCAAAATTAGTCATTGTTTTTCTATCTTTTCATAACCAAAAAACAAATATTCAATTTGTTAAATTTTAAGAGATTTGATTGGTACTTTTATTTTTCTTCCGATCATCTTCTCTGATTGAAACAGACGTCATCGCTGATACTTGTCGGAAACAAATAGGTGTGGGAGAAAAAAAAACTAGAAAAATAGATGCAACAAACCAAAGCAAAAGAAAGTCTGCTTAGGGTTTTTCAATTTCTCAGCTCATTCTCTATTTTGCGATAAACGGTTCATTCATTCTTTTTGTGCCTTAAACACGATCATTCATTCGCTTATTGTGAAACCGTTCAATTTTTTGTTTAAATTTTTTTTTTTGAATGAGGGACTAATTTGTCCCTTTAAAAAAAAATTAATTCAGCAATGGCACTTAACTAATAATGTTAATTTTACGTAGTCAAATTAATGATACAAGTCATAGGTTAAATGATAGAAATTAATTTAGGGATTAAATTGTCTCGATTTGATTTTCTATGGGACTAAATAGAATGTTTTTATTTGTTGATGATTAATTTGACCCTTATACATTTTTACAAGAACTAAAATAGGTCTTCACTCTAACTAAAATAACATTATTTTATTTTACTCAATTTTTTATACATGCTTAATAATGACGTGATAGGATAATTACTCCCTCCATATTTTATTATAAGTTGTTTTGACAATGTCACATATTAAGAAATGTAGTTAATTTGTATTGAAAAGATAAATTATGAGTGATTTTACAAAATTATCTCTCACTAACGATACGAAAAGAGGGATTAAAAGAATTGAAATAATATAGAGTAATAAATAAAAAGGGTATGATAAAAAACAAAACACATTGATAATGTATTGGTATCATAAAGTGACATATAATAAAACACAAATATTTTTTCTAAAGTGATATATAATAAAAAAACAGAAAGAGTAAATGACAAAATTAATCTTGTGATAAATTACATAATTTAGATGGAAATATTACACTAATATTATTTTAAATTTTTTAAATAAAAAACAAATGTTAAATTTGTCTAAATTACCCTTAAAAAGCATTACATTGTATCAAATTAAAATTTCTATGCAAATAAGTAGCAACAAATTATCCATAAAAAAATTAATGTCTTAGATGTTTCATTAAACCATCCAAAAAAATTACCAAGAAAATATATTATATTTTGATAAATAAAGTCAATTACATAAATAAAAATAATAAATTAATGACTTGACAATCGCAAGACGGTCACATCGTCATAAACCCAAAACATGTGCTAGCGATGCGGCACATATTATATTTTGCTTGCTCCAACAAAACGTTCTTGTTCAGTTAGATTCATTTTATTCAACTCTTTCATGACATTTCTTAAATCATTGAACATTGTCATACCAACTACGGTGATTTGCATCTTCACACAGTCTTTTTAAGCTTTTATCAATCCTACCTCTAAAAGTCTCTCCTAACTTGGTTATACTATGAGCAAGTATATTTGCACATTTGTTTCTTTTATTTGGTTGAATTTTCATATAATCACACTTTATGTTTCTTTGTGATTTATTAGGATATGGTGACTATGCAACTTTTACTTAAATCTCCTCGACATTATATTGATGTTCCTCTTCTTTGTATATCTACTCAAATTATCCACGAGGGGAGCAACTCTTTTTATCAACAACACAATCTTTTCCAAAAGCATGAGCAAACTTATAAAAAAGTGGGATCAAAGCATATCTAAATAAACAAAAAATAGACTCAAATATTAAGCAAAAATAGCAAGCTAACACCAACTAAAACTGAAACTCAAATAAACTATCAACAAAATAAATTAATAAGCACCAATATTTACATAATCCTTCCACACTTCATCATGTTCATCCTTAATTGTTTTTCTCTCCTCATCCCAACCAAGTCCACATTGATTAACCACATCCTACAATATTCCATAAATTAATTATAGTCTCTTCAATGTAGATTCAACGTGTGCCTTTACCTTAATTCTACGTCCCGGTAACTTTTCCTGCAATTTTGCCTCATCCATTTTCAAGGTGTGTAATTTGAATAGCCCATTATCACACCTTTGACCTTGGTTCACAACTTCAAACAATATATCAAAAAAGGCTATATCTTCATTATCTATAATCTATTTTTATGTTATTACTTTGTTGCATGCCAATATAAGACTTCTTTTGTATTGCATAACCAAACTTATAATTAATTTTAACAAAAACAACAACCATTCAATGGTTCCAAAATATAAAGAAAATCTTAAAATATAAACTAACAACAACAAATCTATATCAACATTCTATATATTATATTATATTTATATTATAAAAAGACAAATCTACTATTTTGAAAAAAATTACAAGTGGCACACTATAAAAAAAAGATATGGCTTACCTTGGATATGAGAAGCTCAAGGTTTAGAGGAAGGTAGCTTGAACCACTTTGGAAGGAGGTATGACTTCATTAGAAATCACAATCAAAGACAATGGAAACTCTCATATAACTCGCGCATAATAAAGGAAAAAAGTTGAAGTTTATCCGTTGGAAGGAACACAGAGCGTGCGTATAGCTATGCACCCCACGAGTGCAATAGTGATATTTTGCCTATATATTTGGTTTTTCACCGAGAAAGAAGTATTATGAATCTTGACATCTCAGAAGCATAAAAGTGCAATCAGAGCAACTAGAAGTGACATGTTTAAGGCTTGAAGACATGATTGAAGTCAATTCTCTTCACTTTGTGTATGTTAAATTCAATTTCTATTTGATGATATATTTAATTACCATGAGTAATTAAACTCTTGGATTAGGAAGAGAAGAGTCTACGAAATTTGTGATGGTTTGTGTGAGTGTTATGTTTGTGGGAGAAGAAAGGGAATGGAAAAAGAAGTCAAGCATGTGGAATGAAACTGGTAGTATATTATTGTCGTTGTTGTAAGATATTTAATTTGATTATTTTAGTTACTGGTAAAATCTATTATAAGAAAAGAAAAAATATGGAGTCAAATGAAAAACAGCGGTACCAACACTTTCTTTTCAATATTTTCTTTAATGCTTACTATCTTATTTGTTGAAATTATAGATGATTGTGGTTTGGTTTGTTTTGGTTTTAATGTTAAGAATTATCTGAACCACAAGATAAAAAATTATGTGGTTTGATTTTGTTCGGTTAACTTTTAAAATAAAAATTAAACCAATACAATATAATACAATTTTTGTTTCCAACATTAAAATCAAGATAAAAATAACTTATTTTCGACAATGTTTCAAATTTGATCTAACATTACAATTTCTTTTTCATCCAACGTGTTTTCATTCATCAACATAAACGAGATTAAAATTATAGACCAAAAGCGAAGCTCTTCCGAAAGAAATGCAAAAGAATAAAATTTTATAATTCCCTTATGTTATGGTTTGGTTTGGTTGGTAAAATAAAAACTGCAAACTGAACCAAGTTGTGCAGTTGAGTCAAAAAATGGTTTGAATACATTTGAACCAATTATGGCATTTAGTTTGGGTTAGTTCGATTTGCGATTCTTCTATTGGGTTGTTCAGTTTTCAACATGAAATTTAAAGTGTGGGATCCGCATTAATTTCATTCAATGAGAGAGTGAGTATTAAAAAAAGTGTTAGAAAATGTTAAACTGAATTAATTTCATTAATTTCTCTTCAGGAACATGAACATGGAAAAAAGGTGATGTCAACGGTAACTACTTTGTGCAAACCATACCTGTGAAGTTGTTGCATCTTCTTTGCCTAATGAATTCAATCTACAAATGGTGATGAATGAGCTATAAAATATTTAAGTGTTGATGAACAAGATGGTAGAAAAGCAAGAGGTTTATGCGAAATAAATCTTGTATATTACATACTATATTGTTGTTCGTGTTACGAAATAACAAACATGATGTGTGATGATGTAGTTCACCATGAATGAACTAAATGGCATTAAGACCAAGTGAAACTATATTGAAATCTCTTTGAAAAGGCTATAAGAAAAAGATTATGAGAGTGGAGCTTTCTCACAACTTATGCATGGCGGAAAAAAAAAACACAACAGATACTCATAGGTCAACGCCAAATCATATGTTTGGTACAAATTTTACCAATATTGAAGATGATGTTGAAACACGATCGAAAGAGAATGATTCTGTCAATGCTGATATGGATATCAAAATAATGAATAATGAGTGTAACTTAAGGAATTTGTATCACTTCCACGAAGTGACTTTAAGAGATCTTCAGTTGGCATGGTATTTGTCACTTTCACTTGTTTTAACTATTGTTTTTGACTTTTATATACATGTATATTAAACGTTGTCACTTTTGATTTGAACAACTTTCACCTGGTTTGTACAAAGAGGTTGTTCCAAACACCATCACCCAACTCCAGTGGAAAAGGAAAGTGTACAAATAGTAAAGGGAAGAAGAAAATGGAAGAAATTTCATCAATGAAAGTGAAGCACAATGGTTTGGTTATTCCTAAGGTATAACTGATGTTATATACATATTTAGTTTTTTGTGTAATTTTTTTAAAAGTTAATGAAATTAATCTTTGTTAACCATACATGACAAGTTTGTAACCAGGGCTGTTTGGTTATAGGGTGTCAAACTCAACTTTCGTCCAACTAATCATGGATTTGTTTCACCTCCCAGCGACCCCTGGCACTCGCTCAGGCTCAATCGATACTTTCTTTATATTTAGCGCAATTCAATAACCCATTAACCCACTTAAAGTTTTTTTGGACAAACTTGAATATTTTTCACACGCGTGCACAACAGAAAGCCAGAAACACAATTTCTTCTTCAGCTCCGCCTCTCTGACTCTCTCTCATCTCTTTTCTTCAACTATCTGTCTCTTTTCATCTTCAAACTCTATTGTTATTTGGTTGCTAATCTCTCGGTTCTCACTCTAAAGGTAAGCCAATTGATTTTCCAATTTCTCCTTCCTTCCTTCCTTGTTTTAGGGTTTTGGAATTGGGAATTATGTTAATTGAAAAATTTGATGTGTAAATTATACATGATATTTGTTTTAAATATATGAAAGATTCCTCTTAGGTTGATTGTTCTTACCTTCAGTTAGGTGTTTCTTCTTTTTAATTCGTTGTTTAAGGGTATGTTTCTGCAGGAATGGTTTCATTAGAACTATTTGAATTGGTGTGTCTGCTGCAATTCTTGTCGTTCTATACGTGTCGTTAAGTTTAACTAAAAAATTGATTAGTAGAAAATTGATTGAATTGATGTGTCTGCTGAAATTCTTGTCTTTTCATTATAACAATTTTTGGAAAATTGATTTTTCAGAAATTTATCACAATTAATAATTTGCAGAGGTTAGAGTTACCACCACGTGTTGCAGTTAGTTAGATAAACCATGTTGGATTAAGGCAAGGGATTTTTTAGTTTTGTTATTTTTTTGTCCCATTTGGTTGCTTTAAAGACTGATGTATCTTGTTATTTTTTTTAAACTTGAATATTAACTTTGGAGCATTAAATTTTAGAGATGAGGAGGTTTTTGGTTGATAGAACAAGTATTGAGAATGTGAATTTTGTGCAACCGGAAGCCGGAGTAGAAGAACCACCGCCTAATGTGGCCAACGAGTTTAATCTAAATGAGATTATGCGTGATCCAGGTCTTAGGAAACAAATTCATGTGTATGCTCTAGATATTCAAGACCTAGTGAGGAGGGCATATATATTGAAGGGTCCAATGAAACCAAATTTGCCAAGTTTTTCTCGTACTCAATTTGGGAGTGCTACATGAGCATTTTCTAGATCATGGTATAACAAGTATACATGGATTGAATACAACAAGTTCAAGGATGCATCTTGTTGTTTCAATTTCTTTCTCTTTAAGCAACCCGGGAGAGCCAAGCACTTTGGTTTTGAATTCTTCTCCAAAGATAGTTTAAAGATTGGAAGCATGCATCTCAAGGCTTGAAAGATCATATTGGTAGTCATGATAGTACGCACAACTCATGTATCAAGCACTGTGATGATTATAATAATCAAAGACAAAGTGTGACAAGTAATTTTGCTAGAGCAACTTGGGAATCAGAAGAATTGTATAAGATCTGTTTGACTTGTGCTCTAGGTTGTACTAGATATCTCATAGCACAAGGCATGGGCAAATTTAGAGAGATGGTAGATTGGATAAAATTTAATAATCAACTAGTGAGAGATGCTTTTGACCGTGGTGGAAAAGATTGCAAAATGACTTCCGGTGTCATTCAAAAGGACCTTGCAATGTGTTGTGCACATGAAGTTACCAAGGTGATTATGGAAGATCTTGGTGATAGACAATTCACTGTGCTTATTGATGAGTCATGTGATATATCCGTCAAAGAGAAAATGGCAGAGATGTTGAGGTTATCAGTTGTATTTTTCAATTTCAATTACCTCTTATTCTCCATGCCTCCATATAACCTTGTTGAATTTGTTTTCTTGGTTCTTGAACGACAAAGGGAAATTTGTGGAACGATTTCTTGCTCTACATCATGTCAAAGATACTACCTCTGAGGCACTAAAGAATGCTTTTTATGGTATTCATGATCGTTACAAGTTATCTATATCAAGGATACGAGGGCAAGGATATTACAGGGATTCAAATATAAGATGTGAATTTAATAGTTTACTAAGAAAGATTCTAGATGAAAACCCTTATGCTTTCTATGTCCATTGTTATGCTCACCGCTTGCAATTGGTGCTTGTGTCTGTTGCTAGTAGTTGCTCATCTATTAATGATTTCTTTGAGTACATCTCCTTTATTGTAACCACATCAAATGCATCTTGCAAGAGAATGGATGCTTTGACGGAGGCACAACACCAAGATATTTTGAATAGACTTGAGAGTGGTGAGATATCTACAGGAAGGGGCTTGCATCAATCATCTAGTCTCACTAGACCCGGGGATACTAGATGGGGTTCACATCATACTACCTTTCTTCATTTAGATCATATGTGGTCCTCCGTGTTAGAGGTGCTTAGTATGGTTGATGAAGATGGACGTGGACCATCTAAAGCGGAGGGTTTGATAGAAAAAATGGAGAGCTTTAAATTTGCTTTCATCTTGAAGTTAATGTTAAAGTTGATTGGTATCAGAAACGAGCTTTCAAATATCTTGCAGGGAAAATATCTTACTATTGTGCTTGCCATGAAATTAATTAATTTCGTCAAAGATCGGTTGGCCACATTGAGAGAGGGTGGTTGGGATAATTTATTTTTTGATGTCCAAGAATTTTTTGTTACTAAAGGTATTCCGGTGCCAAATATGGATGAAGAAATACTGGTTCGGGGTCGTTCAAGACTATAAGGGAGGACTATCACTAATCTTCACCATTATCGTGCAGAGACTTTTTATGTTGCTATTGACAAAATATGTGTGGAGATGAATCACCGCTTTAGTGAAGAAAGTAACATTGCGCATGATTGCTTCTCATGTCTTGACCCCAAGAACTCTTTCTCCAAGTTTGATGTTGATAAGCTTGCTCGTCTTGCTGATATTTATTATGCAGACTTTTCTGATGATGACCGTGGAACAATAAGGGAGCAACTTGACACTTATGTACTTCAAGTGAAAAGGCATGCTTCCTTTTCTTATTGTGAAGATTTTCAAAGTTTGGCTATGAAGATGGTTCAAATTGAGAAACATTTGATATTTTCATTGGTCTATAAATTCATTGAGTTGGCTTTGATATTGCTGGCATCGACAACATCCGTTGAAAGAGCTTTTTCAACAATGAAGATTATCAAGTCTAAATTGCACAACAAGATCGACGATGTGTGGTTCAATGACTTGAAGATATGCTACACCGAACATGAGATATTCAAGTCACTTGATGATGTTGATATTATTCGAACATTCATCACAAAGAGGTATTGAAAATGACATTTACCTCCTAATTTTATTTAGCACACTATTGACAGGTAATATTTTATCTCTCTTATTTCAAATTGTACTTTTGTTGACAAAATGACGAACCTCTTTTATTTCGATTTATGACTATTTATATATTATGTCACATTTGAATTTACGATAAATTTTTTGCCCAGACTCTATAAAATTCCTGGCTCCGCCACTGTAACTAATCACATGCTACTAGGACCAAATGATGCACAAGCTTGTGTATACCTCTTCCAAAAAAACCAAAGACACAAAGGTTATGGACTTGGCTGTAGCCAGAGAGGACTTGCAGTGTCTATGCCCAAACAAGATTGTCTCAGAAATGGAAATATGTTATAGTCACTCATAAACTTCTTGAACAAGTTAATGTGTATAAATTATTTATATTTCCTTGTGTTTTGGTGTTAAGTCGTAACTGATAGATATTTAGCAAGTGTACTAATTTTATGGAAGTAATAAAAATACGTTTGTATCCTCGAGGACGGTATTAATCTCAAATTAGCAATAAGGTTTGCCAATTATTTGGTCTTAAAGATTATTCAACACCCATCAACCATTCATACATCTACATTTAATCATATCAAACTATTCATAAAAGATTTGCCAATTATTTGGTCTTAAAGATTATTTTCGACAAGGTTC
>Ga0099826_10002973_pt1 | contig 11275 bp, 3 predicted proteins | sample Mtrugardesep15_FD_76830 | JGI IMG/M metagenome (GOLD analysis project Ga0099826, IMG submission 76830) | Root nodule microbial communities of legume samples collected from California, USA - M. trunc garden sep15 | ecosystem: Host-associated > Plants > Roots > Nodule | place: USA: California...
ATCGATGAAGCTATGGCTAAAGCAGTCGATATTGGTGAAAATGATGTGAGCTTCGATTCACCATCTTTTTACTCTTCTAACTTAACCATAGCAACTTGGCATGTTGTTGTCTGGCGAGTTCCATTCCAAAATGGTTGATTTTGAGTAACATTTCCTCTTTCATTTCTTACTTTATTGACCAGGATGAAGAGGATAGTGATGTTGAGGTTGAAGAGGTAGTAGGAGAGGAAGAGGAAGAGGTAGAGGCAGAGGGAGATGAAGAGGAAGACGAATCAAAGATTAATCGTAATTGGAGTGTTTTGAAAACCACTCCCCAGCTTCGCAAATCAAAGGTATTGTAAATCAGCTACTTTCTTGTAGTTTTGTTTTGTCCCCGTTAATGTTATGTGTCGTTTGAATTGACTTATTTGAGCTCATATAATTTATGAAGGTTATGAATACAACTTGTTTGAGCTCATTGATGAAGCTGTATTTTTTGTTTTGACCCTCTAGGATAGGTTATGAAAACAACTTGTAGCTCATATAAAAATTGTTTGGCTTTATTTTTATCTTTTATTATTGAAATACCTTATATATAAACACGCATGCTATAAGTGTTTCATTAAGTTGTTTATCCAAACTGGGTTAAGCGTTCAAATCAAGCTGGCTTGACTATGGTTGTCTTTTTGATATCTCCTACTGGGACTATAAAATCAGAAATATTTGTAAAACATTTTTTTGTTTAGCATGTTTCTTACTTCATCGGTAACAATGTGTACCTATCCAAAACATGCAGCCAAAACCAAAGAAAGAGGGTCCTATGACACTGGATGAGGCTGTAGGTGATTCCGAGAACCTCACCGATTTCCTCTTGGATTTTGAAGAAGAATGACAAACCTCCTCGTGAAGCGCATGTTCCATGAAAAGTGGTATACTTCAGCAGTAGGCATGCACGTTATGTTTAGACTAGACAGGATGGGAAAAGGTTAGAGTGTAAGTATTCATTGTCAATTTCTTGAACTATTTGTATTAGTAACTTCTTTTTTAAGCATTTTGAGCTAGAGTTAAGTTCCCACTTGAGCTATGCCACTAAAACAATCCCTTATGTACTTCTTGACAACAATTTTGATGCCTCTCTGCATTCATTTGAAACTTAGAAGATATGAATTAACTAGGTGAATAATAGTTCCAATATACTAAATATGTTGGTCCAATATACTAAATATGTTGTTCCATATTGAAATTTTGGTGCAAACTAGAATGTTATGTATTAAACAACATTCCTCTAGTAGTTTTGTATTCTTATTATTGCGATTTAGGATTTCATGTACTTGTAAGTTGTAAACTTTCTTGGTTGTGAAAGTGAATGAACTCTTTACTTGGAAAATCTTAATATTATGTCCCTTTGGATTATAAGACCAAATTCCTAATAGTGAAATGAAACTTCCATATTTGAGGTGTGGTTTGTAGACGTGGAAAAATGTCCTCAAATAAATGATAACCATCCAATTTAATAGAATTAATCTAACAGCTCAAAAAGTTAAGAAATTAAATATTCAAAATTATAAAAGGTGTATATAATTATGAATATGAAGCCTTTTAATTATAAACTAAATTATGTCAAGTAAGATGTTATTTGTGTCTGCTACTAGTTTGACAAGGTGTGTCAATTTTAAGAATCTTGCTCTTTACCCAAACAGTTTCGCTCATTTCCAAAGTAAAAGTCGAAAATGGCATTTTGGTCACGCTTATTTTTTTAAAATTAACACTAGCGTGACTTAAGTCACGTAAAGATATTTTGGTCATTTCATTTGGGAATGAGCAAATCTGTTTGGGTAAAGAGCATGATTCTAATTTTAATTCTAATTTTTTGAATTATAAAAATGACATTCATATTCAAAATAGTATAATAGACTAAATTGCTCATTGTTGTCAACTTAGTGGTAAGAACATACTTTGTAACTTCAAATGTCGGAATAGTTCAAATTACATATGATAGTTGTAAAATAATAATTGATACCACCCGTTTTATAAGAATAAGTATTAGATTTATAAATTTGTTCTTGGTTCAATTGGACTTATAAAATATGCCAAGGGGAATGATTGTTCAACCCCCTCAAATTGCTTTCATTTTCAAAAAAATATTTACCAGAAGTTTTGACCCGATTGTGGTTTATTTACAAAAATATTGATCATGAGCTACGATTTGATCGATTAAGCAATTTAAGAGGTTTATTGAGCAATCATCTACTAAGGGTGCTGACGCAAACCAAAGGGTGTCGACGCACACATTTGATCACAAAGTAAAACACACACATTTCAAAGAAGAAAAAAGACAGATTTTTTACTGTCTAGTCTCAAAATGTATACTATATTTCTGAACAAAAATACAGATTTTGTTCCGTCCAAAACATTTATCTAGTTGCGGATTTAATTTATACATACCGACATTGTAAAACTTTTATAAATATGTATTCAATCAAATCGTTCTTTCAAAAAAATTCAATTAAATCATGTCACGTAAATATTTTTCAAGATAATCCAGTAACTAACCCACAAAAGTTTTAGTATTTTAGTGTTATTTGATTGGATGTTAATGTAAAAAAAAATTACCATCGGTTTAAAGAAATTAATCTCTTTTACAAATTGTTTTTTTACTAATAACTATCTATATACCAACATGGTGTAACACAATTGATAAATAATCGAATTTTTTATCTATATGATCATGAGTTCAATCTCTCATCAATGCATATGGAAGAGCACTTATCGAAAGTGTCAATACTTCAAATGATCTCTAGCTTCCAGACAAAGGATACATGCAAATTCATTGACGTATTTGCCTAACTTAACCAAACAAACATATAAAAAAACAAATTCCAATATTAGCTACCTTCCCCACTAAGTCAATACCTAAGATGATGAATGATAGGAAAAATTCCCCAAATTGAAAAAAGGAAACTGGAACACTCTATCTGATTTTGAGAATTAGGAAGGTCTTGGGGTGCTTGCTTATCCTCACATTTCATATTACAAGTGGAATTCACCTTTTAGGAAAGGTAGTTCTATCTTTTGAATTTTCTACTTTTATTACGGAAATTGTTTTCCTCTTTTAATTGAATATATTGGTGGAAAATATTGTTTGGTTCTTTTGTCGGTGAATTATTTATGTTTTTCAATAATTTAATTAAATATAGAGCATATATTATATTACATATAAAAATAGCTGGTATTTTATCACATCAATCATATATAAAAACAAATATGCACAAATATCCGTCAAGTTTTTTGGAATCCTCCACAGGAAGACTTTATTAAAATCAATGTGGACGGATCTTCTTTTGGTAACCCTGGTAATGCAAGTTGTGGAGGTCTTATGAGATAGAGGGGTTTTTTCTGGATCTTGTGGCAAAGCTACTAATTTGTTGGTTGAACTTTCAACTATTTAGAAGAGTCTTTGGTTGACGTGAGATCTTGGTTACATGTCTATCATCGTGGAATCTGACTCTCGGACAGCTTTGGATCTTATTGTTCATACTAAACAAAATGATTTTCATCCCCATGTAACTTTGCTTTCTCTCATTAGGAAGCTTTCTTCTCTTCCATGGATAGTCTCATTTAGTCATACTTTGAGAGGAGGGAATGAATGTGCTGACTGACTGACTAAATTTGGTGCAATTAATACTAACTCCTTGAAGACGCAGACTTCTCCTCTTCTTCAATTGAATATCATTCTGCTTGCAGATACCTCTGAAGTATTTAAGTTGCCGACTGACTAGTTGGATTTTCTTCTCTTTTAATTTCCTCTTCATAAAAATATACACACATTACTATTTTTAGTAATATTTTATTCTCCTATTTCAAAGATGGGCTATAATAAAATATGAAAATTGTGTGTCCTAATGGAACTTGTGCCATAAACAATGTGGCCTGCTAAGTACTAACCCTTTGAATATATCTGTAAATATTTTTACTTTTACCTTCTGCATATGCACAAAGAAGGCAACTATTTTTTCTTGGTTTTTCAGTGTGCTCTCTCTATATAACTGTGAAGATTTTAAAGATCTAGTTCATATTTAAAAATTATTAATTTTAAATGGTGATTTTTAAATCAGATTGCAAATCCTTAACCACAAGTTTAAGGAATCAAAGTTTCTTTACTAGTTGAACTTCACAAATTGGTAAAAGATAAACTATTTTGGCCTCTCTTATGACAATTGCATGTTTGACCAAACTATGTGCTTCTATTGTCGTTATACAAAGCACTTTCATCAATATTGAGCCTTGTCACCAATCGACTTAATAATGGAGGCCAAAAATGAACAGTCAATGAATTTTTTTACACCCTCAATCCAAAGAGAAAGTGATTCCTATAATCAAACAACAAAAAGTAGAAAATGGTATTTTAATCTACAATCTCATCTAATAATCGATATAAACCCAACTCACTTTAATAACTTGATGATGTTGGCTTAAAACCTTAGAGTGTATTTATTTTAAGATCTCAAATTAAATTATTCAAAGTATCAATTTCGGCATACTAAATTCCATTCTTAAAAAAAATCCACATAAACCCCTCACTGCTAAAATTTTTTTAATGCTTCAACTACATATTTAGCTACAAAACTCACGCACACTATTTATAGAGAAGAGGATGTTATAAGTCCAAATTTATCCGTCAATATATCAAGTGTTTTATCTTTAGCATCAAGAATAAGAAAAAAAATTGTAAATTCTTAGATACAGTAGAGTTTAATTGGATACCGATACTGGGTAAAATTTTGTTTAACAATTAAATTTCTTTTAAAATAAATTAAGATAAAAATATGATATAACTTTAAATAATTGAATAAAGAGTACATATTCCCCTTCCATTTTTTTTAATATTAGCAAAGTCTAGAGAAAACCAAATTTAATAAAAAGCCCAGGTGTGCTCTTTTTCTACTTGTAGATCGCAATAATTTATTCCTTCTGGCCTACACTATCTAACTGATTCTTTGCTAGATCTTAAAAGTGCTCCATACATTAAAATACCATTCTTTCTTTGGAGATTTATAAATCCCAGCAATCAGTACTTCATTAAAAAAATATTAATATTATTTTAATATATGTGTACTTTTATTTTATTGCCATATTTCTTTTAAAAATTGAACAGCATCATTAATGTGTAGCATTTTCTAACCAAGAAATGGGTCCAACCCACTTGCCCTGCTTCGAATGTGGTCCCATAAATAATGGACTGATTTCTACCTGAGCTTTATATTCAAATGTGTATCTTTGACAAAAAAATTAACTAACATATACTAAAAGCTTTGAAATGTACATTTATCTTAAGGGATACTCCAATGGTTTTAAAATTCAGCACCTTGTAGGATATCAATATCCTCGAAGCAATTTTCAAAGGAAAAAATTGTTGACTATCCCATCTCAAGTGGTGCATAATTTTCTTTTCTATACTAGTACTTTGATATTCTCTTGGTCCAATGATAAATTTACTTTACACATATTAATAAAATATTATCAATGAAAACAAAGTTTAATTTACTAAATTAATTTTGTCATATATTCACCACCATACATATAAAGGGGAGGACATTAATTTGAATACTTGCATTGAAGATAAAAACTAACACTCATTTCGGACAAATAAATTTTGTTAACATGTTACTATTGTGATAGGAATGAAGTGCTCCATCAGATATCATATATAAGCAAAAAAAAAAACTAAAAAGTCGCATTTCTTAAAAAAAAGTAATTAATCTCATTAATTTTATCAAAATAATAAAAAAAATTATGTTCCGAATTGTCCCTCATATGAATTTGGTCTATGAGAATAAAATGATTGTTGAAAAATAAAATCTAAATTAATTGAAGGGTAGTTTAGGAATGATATCACTAAATATAGTAGAAGAAATTACATATACATTTTTTGTTACTTATATTTGAGAGCGGGAGAGTGGCATTTATTTTATTCACATCCTTAATATAGGTACCACAAAATTTTCTCCACTAGATATTATGCTCATGTAGGTACAATTTTATTGATTGAACGCAATTTGTCACATATTTTATCTTTCAAGTTTTTTATCCAAAATTATGTCTATTACATAAAATTTTCTCTTTATACCCTTAATTATAAAGATATAAACATACAAAATTATTACATGAATTTAATTTTTACTAAATTAATTATATCAGATTTATTGTATTTTAATATGTATGTCTAAACCTTACAGACCCAAAAGTCTAAGACCAAGGGAGTATAAAAGAGACAAAAATGAGAGAATTTTTTATGAATGTAGTAAAGCAATAATATTAGAGAGGAACAAAAATTTAATACTAATCTAAAAATGATAAAAAAAAAAATGAGATTTGACTTGAAGGGGAGAATGTTTATTAATGTAGGTCCATTTTCACTAATGTAGGTAGATGATATAGAAATGATTAGGAAGAAGCAAACATAGTATTATATAATTAAAAACATTATAAACTGTTAATGGGGTTTATTCTGTTTGATGATCACCCTATGTCACCCAAAACATGGCCAAGATAAAATCCAAATGGCTGCTGCCTTGTTTTCTTGCTCTGCTCCCTTGCTCCCAATTACCTTTGAAAAATGGCAAACAAAGAAGCTGAAATCAGAAACATTTTGGTCAACATGTTTCGTACATTGTTCTTCTCTCTCTAGCAATGCTTTTCTTTTGGGGGTTAAGTATACATTTGAAAAGGGACACATATGGAAAAACCCTTTGGATTACTAATAATTATGATTAGCGACACTCTCAAACTTTCTTCCTCATTAATTAGTCTTATTCATGCCTACAAACCAGATTGATTAAGAGATGGGCTCCACACTATTATTCTGTTTGTTTTGCCTCTTCTTAGAAGTTTGTTAACCCTTGATAAAAAAATTAGGTATTTGTCAACGAGTGTTCCGAAGTACTCTTTTAAGTATTTTAAAAAAAAAAAATCTTTAAAAAAATTAAAAACTTTAATTTTTAATACAATAAATTCACATACTTTCATAAAATCTTACTATTTTGGATGTTTAAAGAGTGTCTAGAGCATTCTTTAACATTTTTAAAAAATTATTATCGCTTTCAAATATATTTAGTATTAAAAGACACAGATCATTTCATGATAATAGTTTCAAATTATGTTGCATACTTCTTGAAACATGCCTAAAATATGATGATTCTTACCATCTTTATGGTGAAATTTTATTTGAAGAATTAAAAGTCATTAGAAATGTTGTAACAATTAAATTAAAATCAAGTTATATGATATTAAATTATTTAAAGACATTTGATTGTTTTCCTAATACATGCATGATGTATAGAATAATATTACTTATCCCTCTTACTCTTGTAGATGCTGAAAATGTTTCTCAAAATTGAAATGGTCAAATCTTATTTGCGATTTACTACGTGACTTAATAGATTAAATAGTTTTGCTTTGATTTCTTTTGAAAATATTATTTAAAGAATTTTGATTAAGAAAGAATTATTAATTATTTTACAACAAAAATGCATAAAAAGTGATATTCAAATAGTTACGCACCATTTTATTACTTCATCCATTATACTCAAAGTTATAGGATGGACTTTGAAGATGAAGATGATGATGATGTGGTTTTGAACTCTTTTTAATGGGGTTCAAATAAATGCATTAATCATGATATTCATCGGTTACTATGAGACAAACTCTATATCGAAGGAGCACGGAGGTATGAGATCTAGAAATGTATATGATTTTATTCTCTCTATGTTAGCCTAGCAAGCTTGGAAGTTATTGTCGAACCTCATTATTTGATGACTCAAGTTTTCAAAACCAAATACTTTTCGCATAGTGATTTCCTTGAAGCAAAAATTGGAAATAAGGGTGTGGAGAAGCGTGTATTTCATATGTTCTATTGAAAGAGGGGATGCAGTAAAATATTGGGGATTAACAATGTTATATTTGAACTTAATATAAAAATTTGTCTTCTTATAGTTTCATCAATAGATATTGTTTTTTCCATTTTTCAAATTTATGTTCAAATTCTTGGTTGAGTTTTTTTATGAAGCAAGCCAATATGATAGTCAATAGTTAGCCAGACGGTTATATATACTGCTAATCCTCAAATTTCTGATTTGTTGCTGGATTGTATTGCTCTTGTTTTTATTAATGTGATTTTGATATATACCTACGGTTGCTAGCTGACAAGAACTCACGAGTGGAAAATAAATTATCTGAGTGGACATATTGGAGTCACAAATTCCGCAATATCACCGAAATTATTGCATGTAGAAACTAGAAAGGTCCCCTCAATTATTATTTACAAGTAAAATATCATTTTCTCGTCCTCTTCTCAATAATCAATGTTGGTATATCTTCAAAAAAAAAAATATTGGCACCAGGTGATTATGAAGGGAGTGAGGTTTTGTTGTGTGGTTTCTTTTCTTCGACTGTCTCTTTACTAGCTATATTATATATGCTCATTCGCATTATTTTCCATAAATGGTTCACCCTTTACATTGTACACATCCTTATATGTTAGGCTTCATTTATTGAATCCCTATTAACCGTGTATAAAATTTGCACATTATTGGTAAGAATAAAGATAGAAACTAGGATTTTTCTTTGACAGGGTAAATTACCCTAAATTATCTAGGGATAATGTAAAAAAAAAACTCATTATTGGTTGTGGATTATTCCTTTTTTTGTTGTTGAGTGTTCTTATTTTAATGAGATTCAACTAATTTTTAATTGAAAATTTAAATAATATTATAAAAATAATAATATAATTGAAATGAAGGGTACAAATGGAAGAAGAAATTCAAGCATTACTTTTATATATTGTTATAGATATTTTTTTCAATATCAATAGGGTTGTTACCCCGCCCAAAAACTAACTTTAGCCCCTCGTATGTCCTCCCTTGCATAGACCATGCCTAAAAAAAGACATTGAATCGCATGGTCATTCATTTGCTTTTACAACGTAACAAAGAGTTTTGATTCCATGCTTCAAAGTTAGTTTTGGAAGAATTTTGGAGCGTTAAGTCTATATTTTGAACTATATTTGATATGGCTAATGTTTTATATAGCAAAAAAACAATTCGCGAAAATTCACGACAAGCTAGTAACAATATCCTTTAATTTTGGTAACCACCCTTTGTGGTAAGAGGAAGTTGGCTTATTTTTTCCTGTTATCAAAGCACTTTCACATTTGTGAGATTTTTCTCGCGATGTATAGCATTACCCATTTGATATTTTAAAAGAAGTAAAAATAAAAGAACAATATGATAATGTGTGCTAATATATCATGTTGTTCTATCCTCTAAAATTCAACTCACAAATGCACTCAAAGAGATGGTTGCATGACCATTAACGTTGCTTTTACATCATTGGTAAAATAATTATCTTATAATTTATAAGGGACGAAGTTCAAATCTCAATAAAAACAATCGTAAAATATCATTAACCCAACTTTAATTAATATTAAATCTTTACTCCCTAATTTAAAAAACAATGTTTAAATCAGTTCAACGTGTATATGTAAGATTAACTTGTAACCAAACAAAATATAAAATTACATTGTTAATCAATTACAATATATCATTTGTGTGAATTATAAGGTAGATATAATCAAGGATTCAATATGTTTTTGATTTTGTAAATATAACAACTTTTCGTTAAATATATTTTTGTTATAACTTTTATAAGCTTTATATAAAATATGAAAGTTATAAGTTTTTTTTAAGTTATAAACTTATACAAGAGTCATAAAGTTATAAGCTTATGAAAGTTATAAAGTTATATTTGTGTGAATCATTGCAAAAAAAATATAAAATTACATTGTTAAAATATCTCTCTTATATTTTAACTGATCAAATAACTGCGTTTGTTTGACATACAGTTCAAAAAATCTTTAGATTGTAAGTTTTTTTTATAAATACAGTTCAAAAAATCTTTAGATTGTAAGTTTTTTTTATAAACAAAATGGAAATTGAATACTTTTTCTCTCAAAAGTATGAGAAATGATTTTGTACAACTAAATTTAGACAACCTTTTCAACGAGTTTTTAAAGGATTAATATTTGTGCAGATATTTAGATAATCATGTTCAACAGATGCAAGGTGAATGGATATGACAAATTTTTAAAACTCACTAAAAACTAATGTAACTCACTTGCGTAGACTGGAATCTACAGGACATTCCAACTTTTGGACTGTTTTCTATTCCTTTTTTATGTTGTTGGACTCTTGCCTTAAAAAAACTAATGTAACTCTACTCCAAAAAAAAAAACTAATGTAACTCTGTTTACTACAAGCTTAAAAGTGATTAACCATAGTTTTTATGTCGGAGTTTCTAGTCTTTCACATTTTTAGAGAAGACAGTTGTTGTACAAATGAGCTGGAGTATTTTGGAATAGCTATATTTGATGGGATAATATTCCTACCGGTAAGAATGAATTTCGATTGTAATAGATACGATCTACTTACTTTTAGGTTTAAGTAATATTATTTGAGGTTCTAACACACACTTTTTAACACACTCTTTTGATTGGTTGAAATTCATATGGGACCCACCAAATTCATATGGGACCCACATAATTTGGTGGGACCCATGTGAATTTTAACCAATCAAAGAGAGTGTGTTGAAAAGTGTGTGTTAAAAGGTGTGTTTCTAGCATTTCTCATATTATTTTTATCGATTTTAGTTCTTGTCCTCCATGCTTTCTGTTTTTTTTTTGTTGAAATATATTGTATTTCTCTAGGTCCTTGTCGTCTTCGTTAGTGGTGCCTGTTGTGAATTCGATGAAAAATCACACCAATAACAACTTGATGGAGCAAGGAATAATCAAGCAACCAAAATTAAAGTCGATAAAGATTAAACACAAGCAAAAGTAGAAAACAACAAGAGAAAAGAAGTTTGTTGAAGCTGTCAAAATCGGAGCCCGATTTGAGAAATCGGAGCACGATTTTCTGAAGCAGAATTGACACTTTCATTCGTAAAAAATCGGAGCACGATCTGGCAAAATTGGAGCACGATTTCGCGCAGAGTCAGAAAAATAAAACGTATTTTTGGGTCTGATTTTGTTCCAATTTATGAGGGATACTTTTACTATAAATATAGACATTGTATCAGTGTAAACCTTGAGATAAAGGGGGCTGAAACAAGGGTTTAGAATGGCAACAACAAAACTAGGGTTTGTATAGAGTTTGTCTCTTGGCAACAAACACTAGGGTTTGAGGGTTGATTCACCTTGGAAAACACTATTAGGATTGAGTCTCTTGGTTACGGGAAGAGATTG
>Ga0099826_10002974_pt1 | contig 11274 bp, 6 predicted proteins | sample Mtrugardesep15_FD_76830 | JGI IMG/M metagenome (GOLD analysis project Ga0099826, IMG submission 76830) | Root nodule microbial communities of legume samples collected from California, USA - M. trunc garden sep15 | ecosystem: Host-associated > Plants > Roots > Nodule | place: USA: California...
AGAAAAACATCAAAAGCAATGAAGATTCACTTGCCAAGTGATTCAATGACAGCATCTGCACATTTCTTATTGTATTTTTTCTCCTTCATTGGGCACCTAATTTGAAAATCAGTAACATAGTCCCACCACACCCAGGGCTTTTTGGTTTCATTTGCAACCTTGAAAACACATAACTGCCTCAAATTTTCAATAACCACATCTTTCCCATCATAACCAGTGCTGAAATCTTGCTCGGGATCTGGGGCACAGTATCTTCCATGGTTAATGCACTGAGACTTGCACTGCTTACTTAACGTGAATGCCTGAGGACAGTACCAAGTAATATAGTGGGGAGTAAACTGGGCATAACCACCTTTCTCTAATATTTGTGCCGCACCCTTAAAATCCTTCACAAATTCCATCAACATATCGCATTTAACTCCACACTCATCATTGCTGTTGGTCCACAGCTCATACTCCACACGATCATCTGGGTGAGGGACAGCCTCTCTCCAATCAAGATTTACGTTAACCATATCTCCACCACTTATGGCTTTCTTTAATTTTTCACCAAAATTCTTTTCAATGAGAGCCGATGGTATTGTTATGTTCTCTATATATTTTGCAGATGATCCATCTTCCTCAGGTGTGTCCATGGTTATTAATTTTTCTTCAATATCATCCGCAACAAGAACAGAAGAAGCTCCAGCCTTCTGGGCATTCCACACCTTCAAAGCAAAAAAGCAATCTGCAACAAAAAATGTAAATGACAGTATGAATACACCAGAGAGAACATTTTAAAACTTCAAAATTATTGACATAAGTATAGCACACAACTCCCATGCTCAATTTCTCAGCACTAGTTAAAAAACCCAAATTTAAATCCATAAGTATTCAATTATCAACATAAACCTAAAGAACCATCTCAAACAACCAATCCATTCAAACAAACTAAAGGGACACCAAGGCTCTGTTTGGTAAGACAACTTAATTAAGCGTTTATAGCATAAACGCTTATCATATAAATGCCTCTATTTCTATAGCAAAATAAAAAATAAAGTCAAACAGTTAAGTTTTTTTCATAAGCTACCTGGAAAGCTTATGGAAATAAGTTGAATACAGCTTATAGACATGCCAAAAGCTTTCCATAAGCTTAAATGAGTCAATCCAAACAGTCCCCAAGTAAAACTTTGAAAACCTAAAGACTAAATCTAGCATGCAAAATTCTTTGAACATTAAACAAACATCAACACTTAAGTCATAACAAATCTTCACTAACCAAACAACAAGTCAGTGAAACTAAACAAACAAAAGCAACCAACTTTAGGTCAAAAACAATCATAACAATTCAACTAACAGCATAAAGATCTTCTAGAACAAACTAAATCCAGCTAAAAAAAATCTCAAAAACAAACACAGTAACAAAATCACAATAAAACACAACCCAAAATCAAGTTTCAGAATCATACTTCCACGATCGAGCAAAACAATAGTGGGAAGAGCACCAGGCTTAGATTTAAAGGAAATCCCAGACTCATCGAACTCTTTACAACCCTTTTGATTATCCTTTGGATACACAACGTTCCCAGCCATACTACCACCGTATTGAGGTATCCCAAAGTTACCAATCGCACTATCGTATGTTCCCTTGATACTATCCGGTGAAGTCACCCTCAAGCTGTTCTTCTCCACCACGAATTTGGCCATTGATGAAGGCGTCAACGATAGTAACAGAAACCCTAAAAATAAACCCATTGAAGAAGAACTTCGAATTTTCATGATTTTGTATTCTTCTGCTAATGGGTTTTCGATTTCCTGAAATGGGTTGGTTTCAGAAATTGATTCTGTTACGGAGAAGGGATAAAAATTGCAGCTTTTTTTATTAAAAGGAAAAAAATAAATAAATAAAAAGTGAGATTTATTGTTGTTTTTTATGATGTTTGAGAAGGAACAAAACAAAACAAAAGGAAACTATGGTTGTTTCTTGGTTGAGTTCCTTTGTTTGTTGGTAAAGAAAGGAACAGAAGAAGGACAAGAATCGCGCAGTGAAGTCAATAATAGTCGTCGTCGAAGTAGCTTAGAGAGAGAGAGAGAGAGAGAGATTTCTCTCGCTCTAAATCTATCTATATATCGTGTGTGTGTGTGTTGAGTCCAAGGGAACAAACAAATTAGTGTATTAGCTTATCACGGTTCCAAGCTAAGTTTGATCATAAATCTTGATTAAATTTTTTAAATTAAATTTTTCTTTTATGGGTTTTTAATTAATTTGTATGCACCACAATGTTAATTTTTAAAAATGAAATCTATGTATGACGTGGGTGTTATGGAGATTTTTTATGAGCTATCTTATAAAAGTAGCACTATGATTTATAACAAAAATAGTATTATAATATAATTTGATTGGATGCAATATGTGGATGTTTTATGAAGTTGATTTTTTTTATTTTTTATTTTTAAAAAGGAAGAAGAAGCAAATACACATAAATCAAATTTTGGTTTCTCCTCATTAATAAGGGGTCCTTCGAGCAATTCTTGATTTATAGTGTCTCTCTCATAAATAGTCTTATGACTAAGGATTGGTAGTTTACTGTTTTTTATATTTATAGACATGCAAATCATGTAGTTAGCGAGATCATCTATCGTCGGGTTGCGTTAACCTTTTATGGTAGGATGTAACAAACGTCTATTTTAATAATCATGTTCGTATATAATTTAGTTTAACAAACCTCCCTTATATCAGAAATAAAATACTCTCTCCGTCCTTTTTTATAAGCAAAAAACATTAATTCACACTTATTAAGAAAACTAACACTTAGTGATTTGAGATATAACTTTTTGTGTTCTCTTTGGAATAAGTTTCATAGAAAGATGTAAAAATAATTCTCATTGGTTAAAAATTATGGAGAAAATAAAAAGAAGAACAAATTAAATGCAACTTGCATTTAATTTTACATTGGAAAAGATGATTCGTTTGAAAAAACATAATAATAACATAAAAGTTGATCTTTTTTGCTTATATTTTGAGACAAAGAAAATGAGGTTTTTTTACTTATATTTTAGGACGGAAGGAGTATTGATTTCACCGTAAAATGTGTTCAATTAAACTAAGAGATATTATATTTTGGGGTTTATTATGTTATGCTTTATGGATTTTGATGATTTGAATCATCATCAACATCATTTATCATCCTAACAAACCGGGGTTAAGAGAAAATTGAAAATGTGTGTTCAACAAGATTGTGTTTATTGATGTATTTCCTTCGGTCTTGAATATGACCAAAAAATATTAAACAAAGTCCCAAATGAATATCGTCTTTTCATTTTAGACTTATTTTAATGAGATTAATAAACTTTATTTAATATTTTAAATAAATTTCATTTCCTTTTGAGAAAGATCCTTTTGTATGTATTAGCTGGTGAGGTTGATGAAAGGAAAAAAATATTTATTTTATTGCCACCGTGTCTCAGTTAAAAGAATAAAATTTGTAAATTTGTAATAAGTTTCAAAACCACAATTTTTTGTTTAACATAAAATGCTCATAACTTTCAAATGTACAATTTTTCTTAAAGTTTATTATAATCACAAAAGGAGTACTTTATGTGATGAAACATACAAAAAATGCGTAAAGAAATACATCTAAGTTTCATCTTGATTAAAACACCTCATCAAATTTTATGAAACCTATATTGCCACGTCGATTTCTCTACGATAGTCTCACCGGAGATGCTTTAATGGTAAGTGTTGCACATTACTAACATACAATTTATAATTTATATACATAGCCTACTCAACACATATATAGGTTTTAGACAAATTATGAAATGAGAATTTGAAATTACTGATAATAATAGTAAGTCATTATATTTTTATTTAAATTGGATTTTTAATACAAATAATTTATTAAATTAATGTTATTGATTTTGACAATAAAGTCCATCAATTTAATATTTATTTTTGACAGAAATAAAACGATATTCATTCATTCAAATTGATATAGTACATCACAATCAGATACAAACATCGCTAAAAACGTAAAAGATGAATTTGTGAATAAACTCACAGCACCCAAGTTAATAGCATACAACGGCAAAATGCCTACAAATAATATGATAAAATATAAACCACCAAAATACTTATGTTTTCGGATCTGCAACGTTGACACCTAAATCATTGATTGAATTTGTAATTGATTGGTGTTGATCTTTCAATAGTAATTAAACAAACACCGCGACAAGACGCGAAATTAAACGCCGCACAAGACGACGAACAACACAACGCCACACTTAGACGACGAAATCACAAAAAACACAAAAAGAAAAACTTGACATATGTGAAAATCGCTTATTTAAATTAAAAGAAAAAGGGAAAAAGATGTAGATGAGTGATTTTAGGTCAAAAAATGACCTAAAATCATCCTTCCTCGATGAACGAAGAAAAAAAAAAGTATAAGAAGAAGTTGAAATTTCTTTCACTAAAAAACTAAGGCGGGCTTAAAAATATTATTTTTTATTGGACATTAGCCCTCTGCGGCTGCTGTCATAAAATTTGTGTGGAGTTTTTTTTGTTTTTGTTTTGGTGTTACAATCTAACAAAGTAAAAGAAGGGAAAATAATTAAAAACTAAATAGTTAGTTTGTCTCTAAGAAGAACAGACTTTAAGTCAACACAAGGATTCTCTCAAAAAAAAAATCAACATAAGGACGATTACAATGAAATGAGAAAGCGGAATGAACCTTCTTCTTAACCATAAAATGAACACCTATATTCTACACCCACATAAAAGTGAGCTAAATTTAATATCTTATGATGCAAGACATCTAGAATTTCGAGTAACACAGACATACATATGCAATCTTACATCTTCTAAAGTGTGAATGAGGTCTGCCTTTTATAGACAATCACTCCCACGATCCTTTTGTGGACCTTAATTTGCTTAGTTAAATAATATTGGATAATTCTGTAAAAAAAAAATAACAGTCTCAATTTTTTAATTAGGCCATGTTGCTAACTTTTTTGTAGATAGACGAAATGACAAGACCATTATAAACTCACACACATAAGTGAAGATACTGGAGTTCGAACTCCAATCATGACATCTAATCCAACAATTTCGACATTTTCCCAGTTGAACTAGGACATCTGGATTCATGCTTCTAACTTTTATTATATTCTTTTGTAAAAAAAAAAAGTTTATTTAATTGCACGTGTAAGACGTTTCATATTTAAGTAATAGCAGAAGAAAATGACGCGTTCGAGCCAATCAAAATTTGACAAGTACTTGACACTGGCACGAACCACTCCCACATGAGTATAATCAACCTACAGTATTAATATATCATATCATCTTTTTGGCATTTTTAGTTAAAAAAATGTATTCCTCTTACAAAAAAAATGTATTCAATTCTTTTTTTTAATGAGTGTGTGGTGTGGCTATCCAGTTTTTTAATGAGTCCGTGGCTAACTTAGTGCATCCAACGTGACGAAACCCATTTTTAGTACTTAAATAAACCATATGTGTTTAATTTATTCGTTTATAATTTGTTAATAGTGATTTCTATAAAGTTTATTAAAAATAAATAAATAAATAGTGATATCTATAAAGTATTAAAAGTATCTATAATAAAGACATCCATTTTTTGGTACTTAAACGAGTCCCCAATATACATACATTTATAATTTTTTAATAGCAATACCTAATAAGAACCTAATCCCTTCAACCTATTACCTCACACAAATTTCTTAAATGAAATACATTAATCAACTATCAATAATTTTATATCACTACATATTAATTTTTTAATATTAAAAAAGTGTAAATCCCACTTAAGAATGAAGTCTTAAGTGAGAACCCAAGTCTTATAAAACATCGAAAAAGTTTTTCCTCGATGGGGTACATAATAAGTACTAGGTCTAAAAAGGTTAAGACCATCCCATTAAAGATGATCTTAATTTCTTCAACCTAACACTTCATACATATTTCTTAAACGGGACCATCGATAATATATCAATAACAGTATATTATTACATTTTAATATTTTAATCTTTAAAAAAATTGGAACCTGTAGATATAGTGTATCTATTTAAGAGCTTGCACTCATTAGACCACCTCCAGTGGTGAAGTCTTAAACTTTTAATATGTAGTGCAGGGAGAAATTTTTTTGGGATCCTATAGGACCTAAGACTATCCATAACAGAGCACCCTAAATTGGGTGCTTACATTAAATTTGTATGTCCACATCACTCATTTTACCGTAATACTTAATAAGCACCAATTTTCTCCAACCTAACACCAAAAAATAAATTATTAAATAGGTTCCACAAATAATTTTATATCATTACATTTCAACAAAATTTATTTATTTTATTAAGATTTATTAAATGGGACCCATGAAAAATGGAGAGAGGGTGCTTCTATAGCCACCCTTCTTCATAGACACCCATGTATTATACTCCACAATGGGGGTGCCTATTTAATGTGGTGCTAAATAGGTGAAGCACCCACCATTGTGGATGGTCTAAGGTCTCACTTAAGACCCCATTATTAAGTGGGGTCCACACTTTTTAAATATTAAAATTTGATATGTAAAGATATAAAATTAATGATAGTTGATTAATGTGTCTCATTTAAAAATTTAATGTGAGATCCTGAATTGGAGGGATTGAATGTTTTTTTTGGACAAAATAAACGATATTCATTCAAATTGATAGAGTACATCGATATAATGTAAATTCGCTAAAAACAAAAAGGATGAATCTGTGAACAGGCTCACAACATCCATGTTAATAGCATAAAATGACAAAGTACAAATGCCTACACATATGACTATATTTAAACCTCTAGAATAACCATGTCCCCGGATCTGCAACGTAGATGACGCCAAAGTCATTAATTTGATATGCACTAGATCGAAGTTGATCTGACAATCTTAAACGATCAAATACCTGAGAAAACAAGAAAGACAAACAACGTCGCACAAAGACGACAAACAAACCAACGTCGCACGAAGACGACAAAATCACAAAATAAAAAACAAAATAGATGTGAAAATCACTTATTTCAATAAAAGGTAAAGAGAAAAACAAGTTAGATGGATGATTTTGGGTCAAAAATTGACCCTAAATCACCCATCTTTGGTGGATGAAGGAGAAGAAACTAGGGTTTTGGTGACGGCTTACAGGAGAGAAAGGGATTGAATGTTTATTATGTATTACTATTAAAACAAATACTTATGTCTACCATCATCAAATTTGTCAAAATTGGTTCATAAACAATATTTACCTAATTTTGACAATTAGGTAAACAAAAAATAAAGATTTAGTTGAATATGATTCTTATAAAAAAAAATCAATTAATTCTTTCCAAAAAAACAAAGAAGGAGACTTATTAGAAATTGAAAGAAAAAGTAAAAAACAAGAAGCATATTTATTAAAATTAAAAATTAGTAGGAACCATTTTGACAATTTTTTGAGTTATCCATTTTGATATTTTTTAAGACTATCTTTTTTTTTTAATTGAACAAAAACAGTGGAGAGAGAGGCAGAGATGGTAAGAATACAATGACAATATGAAAGAGTGAGTTGTCCCAAAATAATCGTAGTCATTAATCATATGTTTAATTGATAGCAAACCATGAGGTGCATTCGAGCCAATAAACACTTGACATGACTCACATGAACCCCTCTGACATATATTTAACATGTTGAATAGTGCTAGTAACACACTATTATATATATATTTATGAGAAGTCATTCGACATTTTATTGATGAGATTGTTTCCCTCGGTTAGAAGCCATTGAACCACTACATAATTGAAAGGTTGATGGATAGCCAATCAAGTGGTCTGAAGAGGATCCAAAGCGTATTGCGTCATTTCGATGTGTTTTTAAGAAATTTTGAATGTCAGAAAAGCAATTTTCTTGGACCTTGCATGTGTGGGTTTCGGGCTCTTGGCAAATTTAGAACAATAATCTTGTGTAACATGCATATTCTTTCAAATGTAGACATACATATTCATATTCATGTGCGATGTTATTTATTGTTACACTCTATGCAAGAGAGAAAGAAATGATTTATGAACTAAGAATGCGATGAATTGATTTGTATTCAACGATGAGTGATATAGGTTTTATAAAAAAAGAACGATGAGTTATATTGAACTAATTAGACATATACATTGTATTTATACTATGAGTTAGTTGTTACACATATACTCCCTCCAAAATAAAATATAAACAAATAAGGTAGTTGGAAGTTAATGCATGTGGATTAAATTTTTAACCACAAACATTGACCTTTCAATTACTTTATTTGCTTATATTTCATACATTGTATTTATATTATAAATTACTTGTGATACAAGTTAACTTATTCCAAGCTATTCAACTAACTATTACAACTAGTTGTTCAACTAACAATAACTAACTAACAATAGTTAATTACTATTTGTTCTGAACTAGACCAAGATAAAAAAATATGTCTTATTATACAAGACTTGTTTCACTTAGGCTTGTTCCAAAATTAGATAAAGGAAATTCTCATACAAACATTGTTTGGATTAACTATATCATGCTGGGTCATTTTGTGTGCGGGCCAACTAACATTCTTTTGTCAAAGAAATCATTTAGGTCTCAAACATCCTAATTTTATCTTCTTCATAATACGCATTCTTTTGTCAAAGCAATCATTTAGGTTTCAAACATCCTAATACTATATTTTATCTTCTTCATAATACGATTCCTTAAAACAATGACAATAAAAACATTTACGCATGCATTCAGTCAAACCACTAAACTGTGACACTTTTTAAGTTAGTTTTTATAATATCTCCCAAAATACTATTTGGCATTTTTGATAAGATGCATGTGTAACAACCAAATAAACAAACTCATTCAAACCACATTTCATCAAAATCAAACCGAGTTTCATACTCTTCTATTTTTTAGATTAGATAAAATCCCCTCTTTCAAAATCTCAATCCAACGGAACCACAAGGGTCTACAGTGTACTATAGTTAGCTTATTTGCAAAGAAATATATAGAGATCATTACTTGGCCTCTAACACTAGCTCTTTGTTAGTTAATCATATTGTAAAACGTCATTTCAACAATCTATCCCATTCCTAAGTAAAGCACCATGTTCATAATTTCAGCTGACAAACCATAATTAGTATGATTAATAAACTATTGCAGCATTTATAATCAAGTTAATTATTGTTGAATCCCCACAACTATTGCATACACTATCTTATATCTCTACGTTGGACCATTTAGTAGGACACTAGTGTGGTGCCATGCAAGAGATGCTTTTGTTTCGTTTAAGCATTCTTGAATCATGATGTGTGCATTACTTCTAGATCATATCTCAATTCACAAGCAAAACTAACTTTTATCATGAAAAAGGAAACAAAAAGAAACACACACACACAATATTAGGTCCCAACTTCTAGTATATAAATGATCAAGCTTAACCATATCTCCAAGATAACACAAAACTTGTAAAGTAAAACTTTGATCATAAGCATATAAAAAAACAGAAGCAAAACATCCAATAGTAAGATTCAACGCAAGCATAATCAGATCAGCCAAGGTACCACAAATTTAGGTTGACCCCACATTTTAAAGCACAGTAAGATTCAAGGCAAGCATAAAGAACTTGATCATCGCTGAGATTTTTCTGACCCCGATCACTTTTTCTGATCTCTTCTTTCAGCTCCACTTTGAATCCAAGACATTCATGAATGATCCCCTCCGTAGTAAGATATTCAAGACCATCCTTCAATCACCTCAGATCCATAGGATCAATGTTCATCACCAAACCGTGCTTGTATAAAAGCATCTGGCGTTGATCACCGTTCCAGAACCCTCCGAATAAGCAATGACGGCAATAGACGAAACTACGGAGGTTTGGCGGTATGCAATCGGCCCGAGAGAGCTGGAAAATCAAGCATCAGACACCCACGCAGAGATGCAACGTGTTCCCAGCAGGATCCATGCTGAGGCCGACTTCAAGTTGATACCTGCGGAAATCGTCGGCGCCGACGGAGACCGTGGTGTTGATCCATTCTTGGACCACGGAGGCAGACGCGGTAACGGTGACGGTAATGTTGGTTCCGTTAATGTTGACGGTGAAATTGCTGTGGTTGGGAAAGTGCTGACGATCGGTGATGGTTGCCATTCTTTTTCGTAACGGTGATTGAGATGAGATGAGATGATTTTGAGATTGCTAACAGCCCTAGAAAACAGTTGCGTATTTATAGTGTCAAATTAGCACCTCTCTTTTTTCATTTTCATTTTCTTTTTTTCTTTTTCTTCTTCTTCTTTTATTAAAAAATACATTAGTTTATTTTATCATGATTTATTTTATTTAAAATAACTTTTGAGTTTAGTTTAAAATATTAAGATGTGGCAAAATTGTGTTTTTATTGATCATTAACTTTAATTTTGGTGAGAGAACTATTAACTATTAAATTAAAAAAAAATGAAATTTTTTTAGATTTTCATCGGTCTACCCAAAAAAAATAGAAAAAAGGAAGAAAAAAAATCAAGAGTCAAAAATATAAAAAAATTTGGTCTCCTTAAAAAATATATGTTTATGTTGAAAAAGATAAATAGTTCTATTGTAGTACGCATTTTGTTTTATTTAAGGAAGGAAGGTTGGAAGTTCATAAATGTTTAGTAGAAATGATTAAGGTTGATAATCTAACTCCAAATATATCCACCCTTAACTTAGTCACGTTATAACTCTAAAAGAATTCAAAGTATATAAATAGTTTAATTTTGACTGTCTGCTTAGAATTGTCTCAAATTTACAGCAAAGTACATTCATGTGATAACTGAAGTGGATAAATGTTGTGACAAGATGATGTAGGAGGGTTCCATAGTATTTCATTAGTATTTTATTATTTCAGCCTAATTTTATTATTTGTTTGTTTTATTTTCAATTTGTTATTTTTGACCCATTAGAATTTATTGTATCCCTATTTAAACTTAACAATAGTAGAGGTAACTTTTCATTCAATAAAAATATTCGAGACTTTTCTCTCGATTCTTGTGGATTCTAGAAACCCTTATTTGATAGGGAGGGGAGTGTATTTTACTCTATCTATATTTCAATTGGTTTTTTTAATACAAATGATTTATTAAATTAATGTTATTGATTTTAACAATAAAGTCCATAAATTTAGAGCCCGTTTGGTGCACAGGATAGGAAGACAGGATATGATAAAACTATCATATCCTGATTTAATTTGTTGTTTGGTGCATCAATAGGAAAGGATAACTTAAACCCATTTCTTA
>Ga0099826_10002975_pt1 | contig 11271 bp, 5 predicted proteins | sample Mtrugardesep15_FD_76830 | JGI IMG/M metagenome (GOLD analysis project Ga0099826, IMG submission 76830) | Root nodule microbial communities of legume samples collected from California, USA - M. trunc garden sep15 | ecosystem: Host-associated > Plants > Roots > Nodule | place: USA: California...
CCTTGTTGCCCATTTAAGGGATGACCATGGGGTTGATATGCATTCTGGATGCACTTTTAACCATCGTTATGTCAAATCAAATCCTACGGAAGTAGAAAATGCTACTTGGATGCTAACGGTAACTACGACTCTTAACAAAATTTGCTATTTATTGATTGGTTTAGTTATTTAGCGACTGATGAATTCAGATTTTCGATAGTCACCAATTACACGCATTCATGTTCCAAAGATTTCAAATTTGCGATAGAGAGACTAAACGTCAAATCAGTAGTTAACATTAGCTACTATTGGTTTGAGTTTGACGATTTTTTTAAAACCGATCTCTGAATTGGTTACTAAATAGAATAGTGAGTATTTTGTAGTTAAGTTCATGCACAGTCATACATTTTGAAATTTTATCCAAATTGTTATGACCGACTCTTATGTTTTGGTTTATGTAGGTTTTCCATTGTTTTGGTCAGTATTTTTGTCTCCATTTTGAAGCATTCCAGCTTGAAACGTCACCTGTTTACATGGCTTTTCTTCGATACATGGGTGATGATAGAGACGCCAAGAACTACAGCTACAGCTTAGAAGTGGGAGGAAATGGACGTAAACTAACATTTGAAGGGAGTCCAAGAAGCATTAGAGATAGTCACAAGAAAGTGAAGGATAGTCATGATGGCCTAATCATATACCGTAACATGGCACTTTTCTTCTCAGGTGGAGATAGAAAAGAGTTGAAACTAAGAGTAACAGGAAGGATATGGAAAGAGCAGCAAAACTCTGAATGCACACCCAACATGTGTAGCTAGGTTTTGCTATTTCTTATTGTAGATTACTAGATTATGGAAAGTCTTATCTAGTTGTCTTAATGTATGTTTTGTTAATGTTTGGGGAGGTTTCAATTTCCAAAGAACATACTTCTCTTCTCATTCACATTTACCATAAGGACAAAAATCAACCAAATCTTATTTGCTGCTTTTCATTTCATGTTCATAACAAGTAATACAAGCAAAAATTCTTACTTCTACAGCTACTTGATTGTTCCTAGGATCTCTTTAGCTATTTGTTAGAAATGGAAACTTGCTACCATACTACTCAATTTTAAGGTTCGAACTTCGAAGTTTACATTTTCTTAAAAATTATTCATTTTTAAATTAGCTAGGAGGCATGTTAAAGAGAAAGTGAGGTAAGGAATATAACCTTCTCACATTTTATATATGTTTGTTTTTTATAAGCATTTGGTTCATGGTTATTAAAATTGTTCCTAAATATTATTTATTTGACGTAATAAAATTTGCACACAACTCCTCAACTTTTCATTCTCATGTTTATTGAGGCACTTTTTATTCCCAAAAATAAAATGCAACAAGCAATAATTCCTCTATTATTTTTCCTATTTTCATTTTATATTTTTAAACTAATATTTAAAAAAAAAATTAAAACAAATAATAAAAAGAGTTTCTAGGAACATTAAGAATATATGAGAATAATATTTCCGGTAATTGAATTCCTAAAAAAACTAACTTAAAATTTGAAACCATAACACAAACTTACATTGAAACAAAAGTCGAATCTTATCGTAATCATATAAACCGACATATGAGATGGAATTTTTTAATGTGAGATTTTTTACATATTGTTAGCCATATTTATTTTAATGCAAGACTTTTAACGAAAACCACGTGTTAATTGTTAACCCTTCATAGATATAAATCTAAATGAATTAATTATTTCGTTTTTATATAGATTTTTCTTAAAATCAATTTTAGGTTCTACGAACCAAACTTAATCAAAGAGAACAAAATGTTGATTAAAAAAAAAGACTGATTAGTCAAAAAAAATAAATTGAAACAAAAAGTGTGTCGCCACCCTTTCTCCTCTTGTTCCGTCGCCGCGCCTCTGGGTTCACAGGCAAACACTGACTAAACCCTAGGCTAGGGTGGGTGTATTTTAGTAATTTCGTATTTTGTTATTACACTAATAGGGTTTCACAAAAAGTGTGTTCTTTTGTTTGAAACAGAAAATGAAGATCAGTTCAGTAGCACTGAGATCCAATTTTTCACTTTCAACAAGAAATCTTTCCTCTTGGTTATTTCCAGGTTCATTTCACTTTTTATATATATTTTGATTTCATAATTCGTTTCTGAATCTCTTGTTTTACTATGTGTTTCGATATTTGCATTTTCACGCTGTCCCAATAACATAGAACCTATAAATTTTGAATTTTTGCTGTGGACTCGCAGTAACGAGCTGCAAATTGTAGGTTAACTATGTCGAATTTATGTGTAGAGTTACATCTGGTTATCCCCGATATTCTCTCGCTGTTTTCACATTACTTCATTGCTCTGTTTCTCACCAAATTCCGAGTTTTATCTTGTGTTCTTTGGGATGGATGGAGTGTACCAAATGTCATAACTTTTTTTTTTTTTAATAACAAATCTCAAGATACAATATTTACTATCAAAATAAACCCTTCATGAATCCTCAAGTATCACAAACAATTTGTCTTTTCCTTGATGTGTCTTATAGTTTCTAAGGAAGGTAGACTAGACAAAAGATAGTTTAATAGCTAGGGAGGGAGGCCAAATAAAACTATAGGCGAAATGATTAAGAGAGATCTAGATTGAAAAGTAAACGTTTTAAGTACATAGTCCAATCTATAGGACATTATGACTCATTTGATACATGTAGTTGAGAAAATGACTCCATTGTTTCAAACTATTGATTTTAAGGGCTTTTTGTCGGCTGTTAACAAACTGATCCTCGTTTATATAGTATTCATTCCTGTTTTTTCAAGACATCTTTTGTGTGGGTAACATAGGACATTGAAGAACTTAGGTGTGGGAGGGAAAAAAAGTGCTACTGGAGGTTCAAACCTGACTAGGGTTGATGCCAATTAATGTGCAACATCGTTTGTCCTGTATACCTGGTTTTATTGAAGGTGATAAGTCACTATCATATTTTTCTTTCTTTCTTTCTTTATTTTTGGGTGGTGTAGAGTCTTAGCAATTTGCTTGTCCTCATAATATTCTTGTCTACTTTGTACATATTTGTACGATAATGAGGAATTAACCACATCAATTTCCTTCTCTTCATAATAAAATTTCTTACTATATGCAAAGTATGTGTCCAGGCTATTCTTTTTGCTAGTAATTATAAAGAGTTACCTCTATAAGGACTCAAAGCACCCCGTTTATGTAAAATGTAGGGACTGAAAATGGGTAAAAAATACATTGGGATCAAACTATAAAATGTATATTTTATAGAGACTAAACATATTTAACTCAGTGATAAATATCACATGTTAATTCTCACCTTTTTCAAAAGTCTATTCCTGGGTAATTTGTTTGTCTATTTTTGCCTCCAATCTAAGTTTGGGTCATCATTTTCTAGCTTTTTCCATGATCAACCCTCCCTAAATCATGTTGAACAATGGTCGATGTCATGTGGTGTGCAGACTCTGAGGATTTAATCAATATGTATTATGTATATACGCCTACCGTCTATTTAATTAATTAAATGCCTCAACGTTTCAGAAATAAACTTATTTTGTATATGTCACCATATATGGAAAACTACGAAGATTCTACCATGAATCCTTACCAGTTACTATATGTTATTTGACATAAGAAATCACAATATATGATTTCTGTTTAAGAATCCTACATTTAAGCTTAAGAGCATCATGAATCTTGATGTTTTTGACATGTATATTATTGTTTTTAAGGAGGGTAGACCAAAATATAAATGTAGCATAGTTTGATGGTTAGTGGGAAATTGTGGCCATATCGTTGAGAGATCTGTAATCATTCATGACTGGACATTATGAAGTTGTTTGATCCACATGACCGTGATCAAATCAGTGTACGGAGATTTTCATCGGTGTTGTAAGTTATGGTTTCGAAGGGTTTTTTGTTGGCTGCTAACTAACCAGCCCTCATTTGTATAGTGTGTTTGGACCAGTGGGCCCAACATTTTTTTTGAGGTACTTACGACATGTAAGCATCTGGCTATGGGAGGGGAATAGATGAGCTGGTGTAGTATCAAACCTAACATCATCATTGGTACCACCATCTGTTTATTTCTGGGTGCTGATGTTTTTGCAATTTTATTCTCTTTATACTCCTGGGTACTTGCACATTTTGTCTAATAATGGGATGGTTTAATACACTTACCTTAAAAAAGAAGTTATTACTGTTTTGGTTTTCATTTAGTTAGATGAGAATTTCATGTTTTCTGCTATAAATCCATAGTCTGTCTATGGTTAGGATGTTTTGAATTTGTTATATTTATTTTCTCTCTGATGATGATTTACTTATATAATCCTTATGATCACCTTATTGAGCAGGAAATGGAAATGCTAATCAGCAGGTTAACAAGTCAGAGTCTCCTGATGAATTTGAGCAGCGGATATTTAGTCCTGGTGGGACTTCCAAAACTGATTTCATTTTAGATAAGCTGAATCAACAAACAAGGGGTCGAGGTAGATCTGGTGGAAGTTCCCAGCTGCTGGATGATCTGGAACAAACTTTTGACACATTATCTGATGGAATGGATGGGAAACTGAATAATGCTGCCAGATACTTTGAATATGATCCTGATGAAATCGAAAAAGATGATTATTCTTATCGGTATGACACCACTTTTCAGCGTGGATCAACATATAGTACAAAGGTATGCCGAATAACAATCCCTAACTTCGTCGGTTATCACTGTGTTCGTATTACTATTCCATATTCTGCATATTTGCGTTCTCTTACTAATTTTTTAAAATTTTGTTTGGCATGAGGGAAGCTTATAATTAATGTCTGAATTGATCTTTAGATGTGATCAATCCTAACAGATATTTGGTGGGAAATATTTCATGAAGTATAGTGAAGATTATTTTGTGAAATATACCTGGTTTCTCAAAGATACCATGAAGCTTGTTATGGGAACTGCTGAAAATAAATTAAAACCTAAGTTTTTTATTGCATAGTGATCAATATTCATTATTATACTCTAGTTTACATTGAACATGAATGAGACGAATCTTTCAAGGAAGCCTTGACTCAAGCAACAGATGTTGACCAATATAGAAACAAATATTTCACACATTGATTTAACACGTAGCCTGACCTATACCTATTCAGCCAAGTTGTCAAATCACACTTCACTCACAGATAGACAGACAAACCCTTTTGACCTAAAACACAGTTTCCCTTTTTGTTCCTCAAAAGGAAATTCTGTGTTGCAGTGGCATAGAATATAATTTTTAGGTGGCTGGCCAATAATGTTAATAAATTATTTTTAGCTCATCGGTTTTTGTCTGCTTCAAACAACAATTGCTATGGTGATTTTATCTGGTGTTTCTTTTGTACTAGCTGAATCAAATTAATTTTCTGATTTGTGCAATATCTTTCTTCATACAGGATCTTGATCTAACAAAACCTGCTGCACGAAAACCCCGCATAAGGAATGAATTCGCAGTATCCACCAAAGATGTTCTTAGTCAAGCAGATTTCAGGGTTAGCACTTCGTTCAGAGTAGTTCTGTTATAAGATATTTTATATATCATAGCTGTAATTAACTAATTACTTTCTGTTTCTTATGTTAAAGGTGAAATTTTTCATGTACATGAATTTGTTCATTTTGCATGCAAGTATTATGAAACAATAAAAAAAACGATTTTGTTAATTTGTTTGGCAAAAATCGTTTGAACCATAACTTTGCCAAAAACAGTTAACAAGGAAAATGATTAACACCTTAGATAATTTGTTTGTTAATTTTTAGACATAATTTATTAGTGTTATGAATCACCATAATTTTTCATCTGCCTTCATTTGAACAAGGGCAAGAGTTGTCCTTTCAGTTTTTCCCTAAAATATTATGTCTTGCTTCTTTACACCTTAGATCCAGTTTGGTATCCTTAGGAAATTGTGTGAAAAATTCAGGATGAAATTTTTCATATGCAACTCATAAATTTATCATGATGTTGTTGTGCTAAAGTCCTCATTGATTTATGGTGATTCGACTTTTATTCGTGTGAAGGCAGATGAACATGAGGAAAATATTTGCGATAAATCTGTTTAATTGTTGTAGCTCGTGATGTTGAGGCTAAGATTTGTATATTTACTTTGATGATGAGAAAAATGTTCCTATCAATGTTATTTCTGGAATGACTCTTAGTAGTATCATTGGTTTTATGCAGAATGTAAGATTCCTGGCAAACTTCATAACAGAAGCTGGAATTCTTGTCAAGAGAAGCAAGGTAAGTTCTAATCTGCTGTAGGTTAGTAGACTGGGTAGGAACGGTGAATTATTATGGAAAAATAAATGGTGGATGTTTTACCATTTGTACTGCTACTGTAATCATTTTCCTTGTTTCCTCCCACACATTAAATATTGGGATCTTACCCATTGTTTATTCTTATTCATTGTGACTAGACTGGCATCAGCGCAAAGGCTCAAAGGAAGGTTGCCAGGGAGATTAAAACTGCCAGAGCATTTGGCTTAATGCCCTTTACAACAATGGGTACGAAGACATTTGTTTATGGGAGAACTATGGAGAATCTCGATGATGACTTCTCGTACAGGAGTGAAATTAGAAACAGGCCTAGTGAACTTGATTTGGAAGCAGACAACGTTTAAGGCATCCATATTAATGTCTATGCAGTGGTGTTTAATTAGCTTGCATAATCTTTTTTTCTCTCTTTTTGGTTTCTCTACCTTGTTTGTGAGACGGTTGAAATTTAGCGAATAAGTGATTTTGCTGGTATTCCTTGATTACAATGCCTATGTAGTACTTTTATAAATTCTAAAGCCTTGAGCATTATTTACTTGTATCTGAGAAGTAGGAACTTTGGGGTCTAATCAAGCCTATTATGTTTAAGCTTAATGAACTGAAAGAGACTATTATTGAATACTCTCTTTAGACTCGTATACAAGCGAAAGAGTTAAATATATTGTCCCTATAAAATCACCAACTTTTATTTTTGGCCCATATAAATTTTTCATCGGCTTTTAGTCCTTATAATATAATGAGAAATGCTAAGATAACACCTTTTAACACACTCCAATTATAATTTGACATGTCATTTATTTATTTTACCTATTGACCGGTTGTACTGGTTGAGAAAATACTTATTTTTTCTGCACTCTTCACACACAACACTGCAATGATCTTTAATCTCCCAAACTCCATGGCTCCTTCCAATCTTTCTCACACACTCATGCCCCAATTGTCTCCGTTAATCTCTTCATGATTGCAGCGTGGAATATGCAGTAATGAAAAAAGAAAATAGATAATGACATCAAAAGGACAAGTGTTATAGATTGTATCCGTTCATGTGTCAACTGTGCTGCTTGATCGTTGTTGCATGATATCTTGGATAAGCAAATTTATATTAAGATGAGAGGATCCACCTTTTTCAACAGCTCTCTTTGCCATCTCACTTAGTTTACTAGCCCTTTCTCTTCTCTCTTTGCTTTCCTCTCCCTCATCCATCACCATGCATATTGCCTCTTTAATACCTTCCTTCTTCACTAACACACCTAAATTCTCTTCCACTCCCCACCTCATTGGAACCTCTACACCAAGGCTCACTCCAATCCTCAACACTTGAGTAACAAGCTTCTCATTCAAAAACTGGTCAGCAAATAAGGGCCAAGTTACCAATGGCAAACCAGCACTTATCCCTTCAAGTGTTGAATTCCAACCACAATGTGTTAAGAATCCTCCAATAGAAGGGTGTGATAATATTAGCACTTGTGGAGCCCAACCTCTAATTATAAGGCCTCTCCCTTTGTTTCTTTCCTCAAATCTTTCCTCACTAATCCATTTTTCCAACTCTTCACTTTTATTTCCTTCCCTAATAACCCAAATAAATGGCCTATTTGTCGCTTCCAAGGCCAAAGCCAATTCCATAAGCTGTGAAGGAATTAAGTTGCATAAACTTCCAAGACAAGCATACACCACAGACTTTGGTTGGTGCAAATCTAACCACTTTAAGCAATGATGTTCACTTATTGAGGCTATATTACCCCTTTGTGCCTTATCCAAACCATCTTTGTTGCAAAGTGAAACTGGTCCAACACACCATACCTTACCATTTCTTTCCTTCTTGTAATCCTTAACATAAGCTTTCTCCAACTCCTCAAAAGTGTTTATGATTTCACCATGTGACTTTATTTCAGCATCATGCATCTTCTCCCCAAACTCCTTCAGTTCACCTTTCAATGTTCCTGGTATCTGCTCTTTGGTGACTTGAATTTGGTCAGGTATGCCGGGCACAGTAAAATGCTCAGATTCTGAATCGACTCTTTCAAGAATCTTTGAAGTTTGTATCTTGAGCATGCAATGGAGACAGAAGCAAGAAAAACCATGGAATGAAATCCTTGGAATTTTATGCTTTTCAGCTATTTCAATAGTCCAAGGAATGCAAAAGTCAGAGATTATGCAACTTGGTTTTGGTGTCAATGCATCAAACAATTCTTCAGCTGGTTTTTGGAGCAAGGTAATTGCATGGAAGAGATTCATTTTCATGTCTTTTGAATCCACCATGTCAAAATTCTCACACCCTTCAGGTAACCCTGCTTGTTCTGTTGGAAAATTGAGTGTGACAATTTTGATTTGGAGGCCAGAAGAAACAGCACGAGAAAGAACTGAACTAAAACGTGATGCATTTTTTGGTGTAGTAAATATGGTAACAATAACACCACGTTGTGCTAAGAGTTTAGCAATGTCTATCATAGGTATAATGTGTCCTTGTGCTATTAAGGGAAATAATACAAAATGAGGAACATCATTAATGTTTGCTGGCAAAACCATGGTTGAAAAATAAAATTAATGATTTGTATTTTGAGACTTACGCTTGAATTGAATTGAAGTGTGTTTCAAATATATGTCACACTTTGTTTTATAAAGATGACATATGTGTTCTAGAAGGTTTTATAATATATGATATGATATGATTGGTGATGTAAGAGCATATGCAATTAGAGTTGGATTATATGAGGAAGTAGTGCAATGCATGGATGGATGGGGCTACTATACTAGAATGATATGGATCAAGTAACATGCTTTATGATTACCTCAAATCTCTGTCGGGGCCAAACAAAAGAGTGAGAGTGACAGACAGAAGTGACGTGAAGATTCAGTATAATTCTTTTGGTACAACATTCGGTATAATTCTATGTTTTCCTAGAAAAATAGAATGTCTTTCCCACTTGTTTATCTCAAGAATTCTTTGTGCGATCACATCATGTTTATCATCTATCATTGAATGAATTTGTAACCTCAAAGGTTGGAATTTAAATATCATTTTGTAAAAAAAACAAAAAACAGATTTCAGTATATTATCATGTCAATTTGAAAAAGAAGAAAAAATAACTTTGTCTAAAACTTCCTCCACATGTTTTTGAGTGATCCTTTGCTGGACACTAAATTGAAATAATTTTGTCAAAGTTTTTTTTTTTTTTACAAAGTCAAAGAAATTTATTTTAAAATTTTACTCTTTGAAAGCAAGTATCAACTAAATATAAATAATTTGAACACAAAACTAATCGCCAATAACTAACTAGATGAACTCGTTTAATTGATGACTTCCATTAAAAAAATTTCAATGACAAATGTTAGTATGTTAATTGTATGTTAGTAATATTTTTTGTCGTGGTTTAAAGTTTAATTTTTAACTCATTTAATCTTTTAGCTCAATCAAGTGAGTCATCTATCTTTTCAAACTTCAATTAAGGTTGAATCGTTCCGAATATCCAAACTCAAATTTTAATTGAAACATTCTTTGCTTAAACTTTCTTTACTTCTCAACTAATTTACTAAAATTACATTGGTTCATTATATTTGAAATTGAATTTGTTAATAAAATTTGTCTAGTAAATAAGGATATTTGATGCAGAAAAAAAAAAAGAGATATACTGAGTTTGGTCTTTATGTACAGAAGTTTGGCCGTTGCTTCTAGATTATTTTTGGCAGCCTCTGCACCTCCATAATTAAGATGGGGACAATTCATTCTCTAGACAAAAACCTTGACCAAACACATGTTCATGGGAAGGTCTGAGCCTTTTCAACCCTTTCAATTTGATACAGGCAAATTTCGCATTTTCTTTAAAAGCAGTTGCTTGATTGGGAAAATATCGTAGCACCTATAAACTTAGGTTCTCAATCAGTGGTGGGAAGGGGCCCATTTTTATATTTTTACACCAACCTAATATTTTGGTTTAATAATCATTTTGGTTCTTCTATTTTTATCGTAAACATTCTTCTATTTTTACCGTTTTACGGATTTGGTTCTTTATTTTAAAATCTTATAGTTTTAGTTTTTCATCATATTTTTGAATTAAAAATTGATGATGTGATATATTTAAACGACGTGATATATAAATTGATAGTAGAAAATATCGACATCTATGACTTGTAAGAAAATTTCTTTAAAAACTTCATTTAAAATATGTTATATCATCTTATTTTAGATCAAATATTTGATGAACAGACCAATCAAAACTTTCAAATTTAAAACAATGGGATCAATTTTGCCAAATGATAAGAAAAAATATAAGACCAAACCTACAAATAAACCTCAATTAGCACGACCCTTTATTTTACTATACATACTTATCTAAAAATAATTGGGCACCAAAAGTTGTGGATAAAGTGGATATCGACGTGTGTTTGTTTAAAAACGTCAAATTTGTAGAAAAGAAATAGTATGGTGAAAATTCCTCTAAATGCAACAAAATACATTAAGGTCAAAGTTAGCAAAAGTGCACATTTTTATTTGGATAGAAATATCCTTCATCTTTATTATTTAAAACTAATAGTTTGAGGGTTACTTTAATAATTTTTATTAAAACATATTTGTTAACTTGCACCAATTTGCTAACTTAAACCCACTTTTATTTTAGGCTTAAATATTACCCCAATTGTCACACATCATAATTACGTCACATAATCACCAAAAATCATATATAATATATAATAATATACTATATTCTCTAATAAAATAATTAAATAAATAAAGAGGGCGTTACAACTCTCCTCCTCTTAAAGGATTTTCGTCCTCGAAAATTTACCTCGATCAAACAACTCTGGATAGGATTCCAGCATCTTACTCTCTAGCTCCCAAGTCAAGCTTTCACCTGTCGCCCCGTCCCAAACAACTCTCACAAGGGGTATCTCCTTGCCTCTCAACGTCTTCGTCTTTCGGTCATCAATCCTCACTGGTAAGGTCTCAACCGTAAGGTTGTCTCTAACTTGCACATCATCACTTTGGATCACATGAGACGGATCCG
>Ga0099826_10002976_pt1 | contig 11270 bp, 8 predicted proteins | sample Mtrugardesep15_FD_76830 | JGI IMG/M metagenome (GOLD analysis project Ga0099826, IMG submission 76830) | Root nodule microbial communities of legume samples collected from California, USA - M. trunc garden sep15 | ecosystem: Host-associated > Plants > Roots > Nodule | place: USA: California...
AAATAATTTATTTAAAAAAAAAAAAAAAGCAATTTCGAATGGTGATTTAAAAAAAAAAGCAATTTCGAATGGTGATTTCAGGATAAAATTAACCCTTAAACATCCTTCATTGGTAGATCTGGATGAAAAAGAAGAAGAAAAGTGGTGACCACTAGGGTTTGACAAGGAGAAAAGCCAGTGGTTTAATTACGCCTTAGAAATATTGTCGTTATCTTACTTTGATGGTTATATAATTTCTCTTAATTATTATGTATCACCGACGCATCATAATGTGTAAGGTATCCACATGACACTATTAGATGTGGTTAAATTTAATTATTTTATTTTTTATAGTTATTACGAGTGTGGATTATTTATTTTTTTGAATAAATTTCGAGTGTGAATTTGTCAGGGTCATGTATAATGTATGTACTCCCTCCGTCTCAAAAATAAGAAAAATATGGTCAACAAAAGTTAATGTATTTGGTTCAAATTTTGTATCAAATACATCAACTAATGTTGACCCATTTTTACTTATATTTTGGGACAGAGGGAGTATGTCTTTCGGTGTTTCATAACTTAATTATGCTTTTTTATTTTTTGTTTATTCAGAGATGGCTAAAAGGGGAGAAGCAGAATGGTATTTTTTCTGTGTGAGGGAGAGAAAATACCCAACTGGTCAAAGGACCAATAGAGCTACTAATGCTGGCTATTGGAAAGCAACGGGCAAAGACAAAGAGATTTTCAAGAGAAATGCACTAATTGGGATGAAAAAAACATTGGTTTTCTACATAGGAAGAGCTCCAAATGGTGAAAAAAGCAATTGGGTCATGCATGAATACCGATTGGAGGGTAACACACTCTCTGTGCACAACCTATCCACACATGGAATGGTAATCTTGCTATAATTTTTTTTATTTGTTTTTATCTATAATTTCTACTCTTACTACACGTGAAAATTTGTTAGTGTATGTTCACATTGACCATGTGTTTGATAGAATTACCTTGTGTTACTGTAATTTCTACAAAAACTTTACCTTTTCTAAATAATTAAGAGATTAATTTCCTTTTTCTAAATAAAGTAAACTATTTTATGTTTAATTACCATCATAAAAATAACTTTTATAAAATATCAATTAAACAACATAACTTTTAGAGAAACTACTGGAAACAAATTTTTGTTTGAAGCAGATTCAATATTCTTTCAAATACTAGTATTTTAAAAAGTATGTAAAAAATGGATAAGAACTAAAAAAAAAAATTGTTTTGTTTAAAATAATGTTTTTTCATTTAATATTAATGTGTTAACCTTTTTTCGTAGAGTGAATGGGTTCTCAGTAGAGTTTTCAAGAAGAAGCATAATTCTAGAAAGAAAATGGATAGTTCAAAACGTGGAAGGTCTAACTCCTCTATAGAAGGACCATCAAATACTAATGAATCTCTATTGCCTCCATTACTGGATTCTTCTCCATACAATAGTGAAAACCAAATCACTCTTTCTGGTTTCTCTAATGTGTTCAATTCATTCTCCAATCCAAATCAAACAGAGAAACCAAAAACACAATATGACAACATTGTTCATAACAATGAAACCAATGTCTTGAACATTTCATCTTCTTCAAAACAAATGGATGTTTACCCTTTAGCTGAAGTAACAGTTACTGATTTGAACCAAACCTCAATGGTCGAGAATTCGTCAAACTTTTTCTTCTCTCAAGAACAATCACCTTTGAGGATGCAGTTGGAGAATGAGAATCTTGGAACAACATCAAAACAAAGCCTAAACCAAGAGTTTTCTTTTGGAAGAGACTGTGATGGTGATATCTCATCTGTGGTATATGGGAAGGACATGTTTCAAAGGTCGTTTGGGAATCAAGACTTGTCACCAGCTTCTACTGGACATGTAGTCAATGATAGCTTGTGGAATTTCTAATTACAAACAAAATTTCATGTTGGTAGTGTGTCTGCATGTTTATTTATCTATTGGGTTTTGTGGTATACATATTTTATCAGGTGTGTTGTACAATGTTTGTTATATCATGTGTATTGTATTTATTTTATCTGAACTTATCTAAATTTCAGTTGTAGTATATATTATCAAGTGAGAGGAGTACTTTTACTAGAATTTGATCTTGACCGTGTATTTTGATCCAATGGATGATATTATATCCTCTCATCTCTCATTTAAATTATTTTTCTCACTTGATATGACCTCTCTACACACTTATATTTTTATTTATCTTCCCTTTTCTTTATTAATATTTACATTGATTAATATTAATATTAATTATTTTCGTTTATACCATTCATTGTTGGTGAGATTTTGTTTTTGCAAAAAATCTGATTTCTGTTAAATTTGCTAGCAAATTTTCATGTCACTAAGTGATCTAACGAAAAATGCTAAATGAGCTCTATATTTGGTAAGAAATCAAGCTCACTGAAAGTGATACAATATATACAGTGGCAGGGCCACCTTATGCTCGGGGGGTTCATGTGCACCTGCTCGATGTTTTATTTTTACACTAATTTTCTATCTTTTATCTATCATGAACCCCCTAAAATACAAACCATGCACCTCATTTGCACCAACTTTCTTCCTTTTATACCAACACATACCTTTAATTTCTTTTTGCACAAACACAAGCCTTGTCTTCTTTTGTACACTGACAGATAGTCATACAAAGATCTAATCGCTTAATTTTATATCATAAATATGAGTGGTTTAAAACTCATAATGTTATTTATTTAAAGGGTTAAATATGTTTTTGATCCTATAAAATTGCGACCTTTTAAGTTTAGTTCTTACTTAATTTTAATAGCTTTTTTAATCCCTACAAAAAATTTCTGCATTCAATATTAGTCCTTACTCAATCCAAATTTGTTTAATTTATGCTTAAACTCTTAAGTTTTCAACAATTTTTTACAAGCGTGTTAAGAACGTTATTAAAACTTCCTCCAAAAAAATATCACAAAAATTTGATTTCTACGTCCATATTTTTGTTACTTATATCTTAAACTTTTGTCGTTTTACAAAAATCATATTTAATTTATTTCATGTTAAAAAATTTTAGATTTTAGTAAATGAACCTTTCGTAGTGTTCTAAACTTGTATAAAAAGAATCGTTAAAAAATTTAAAAGTTTAAGGATAATTAAACAAAATTTGTTTTAGCAGGGACTAAAATTAGAAGTAAATTTTTTTTGTAGGGATTAAAAAAAACTATTAAAATTAAATATACTAAACCTAGAAAGTCGCAATTTTATAGGAACTAAAAATATATTTAACCCTTATTTAAATTGGTGCGTAGATAGAACTTGATCCCAAAGGGACATAAAATAATGACTTTACTACTAAATCAAAGGCACAAACATAAAATTGGCAAAAGATTTTGTAGTAGAATTTTTTTTATGGTATGCAACTTTTTATTAAAAATGTATTGAATTTATAATTTTTTTTTGATAGATAGATGAAATGGCAAAGCTATTATAAACTCAAAACAAGTGGAGGTATCGGGGTTCGAACCCCGGTCATAGCGTTCGGTCTAACAATTTCGGCATTTTGCTAGTTGAGCTAAAACTTATGGACATTGAATTTATAATTCTACTACAATATATTTTAAATAATTTGCACTATCAACGAGAATTGAGTCTAGCAAAAATGATATAACCCTCACAATGTAACGAATCAATGTTCAAATTTCGGATACAAGATGTATTCACATTAAATGTACAACACATCTCTATATGATTACCTCCAATCGAAGCAATTTATGAGACAAAAAAAAAATTACACCCCTTAAAATAGGGTCCTGGCACTGAATTTATACACACATTGTAGAAGACTGGAAAGTATAAGAGGATTTGGATTATTGCTGCCTTGTCTAATCATTATGTATAAGAATATTAAGGTGTGAAATATGACCTTTTGGATCGATCACCCAAATTTTCTTAATCAAGTTCAGCTGGTTTGGAATGAATCAGATTCATTCAATGGTAATGTAAACCATTTCACTTCATGTTGAAAATTTGGAATAGGGAATTTTTTTATGGTATTGGCAATATCTTTAGGAGGTAGCCTTGTATTCTTGAGGGACTTTATGATGTCAACGATGAGCTCTTGAGAGAGAATATTGGGCTGGTTGCAATTTGGAAGTACACTGCTCTTGATAATTTTGAGTGAACAAAATACTAAGTTCTTCCATTAATCTACTACTGATACAGGTTCAAATATCTTAATTTAGGTCAAAAATATGTTGCCTCCCCTATGTTAGAACTTTTGCAAACATCAATTTAGCAGAACCTCTATTTTGTTGGCTTTGAACATTTTTCCAAAATGTTTATAAGTGTGCAAACATAATACAAAAATCATAAATAAGAAAATAAATTATAACAAAATAAATATAACTATAAATATATTCCCCTTTTAAAAACACAAAATAAATATATCAAAATACAACACATATATATCTTCTTTAAAAAAAACACACAAATATATCTGTTTTTTCAAAAAAGAAAAATAAATATATCATTCTAAGGCGCTTTTTACGATGAAAAAGTGTTTCACGTGATTCGTGATTCGGGTGGACCCCATGATTCCAATTTGTATTCAATGCATCCATGTGACGGTGTTTAAAGATAAAAATAATTATTTTACTAGTCGACATCGGCAGATAGGCTATTAAGGGTTATGTGAGGAAACCTCCTAGCTAAGGAAATGTTAGGCGAAAGGTAGGACAACAGAGCGAGGGAGACTCGATTCATTCTCAAGACTACTAACTAAGAAGGTAGGTTTGAAGGATCTTAGATTGAGCCAAAGCTCAATAGGAGTGTATAGTGAGTCTTAAAACCCACGCTTCATATGTACAACGCCACTAACTGCGAAGGGCGATTAAAGAGGAAGTAAGTTCGTGGCGAGTTGCGAACTAAGGACCTTATCAACATATCATGTTGTGAAGGAAGAAGCCAAGAGTCGAACGTAGGGCGCCACAATCCTCTCAACGAGTGAAACTCACACACTACTCACGAAATTAGCAAAGAAGAGGCCAAAGAATGTAGGCCACGTCGTTTGGCTAGTAAAGATATGTTTTGTCTATAAATGCTCAGATTGTAAATTGTAAAGGGACACATTAATCAAACACAATTATTTTCATTATTTGTAGTTCTTTATCAATCTACCTTTATATATTTTATGCATTTTGTAATCTAGTAGCTCAAAAACCCCTATGTCTGCACTTAATGCTCTACTGAAGCAGTTACGGAATCCACGAATGAGGGAAAAAGTTTATCCCTCAGCGTTAATCGCATGAAAAAAGAAAATCACAGTCAAGGACATCAAGCAAACCTCTGCTAAATTTTTACTCCATCAGCAAATCTGGCTCGCTCAATGGTACAATATGACTTTTACCATTGAAAATTTCAGTTTCCCAGGTCAAGACTATGTTTGACGTATGCATGTGAGGTATGAAAAGAGTCTTAACAACATGGATTAATTGTCATCGTCAACAATTAGAAGACCAAACCAACATTGACTGAACACGCCTTCATAAATGGTAGGAATGCCAACATATGGGTCTCCTCCTAGCATTTCTGAGGCAAAACCGGTTGAAACATCCGAGACTTCAGTAGAAATGAAAAGGTCTTTCATTAGACATCAGATTGACATGGAGATATATGACATCATGTATCAAGTCTCTCAACAGCTTGTTGACACTGTTTAGATAATGTTTCACAATGGTTCAACAAGTCAAGGAGTTGGATGCCAGACAAACCAATTCTTTCAAAAATACCCCAAAAGAAGTACAATTGAATCAAAGTGTGGCATGCATTGTTAATCAAAGTCAGCTAGTTATTGCATCTGTAGGACCTCAATAGGTTCAATTGATACCTATACAACATGTACCTACTACTTCTTATTACCAACCTATTATTTTTGACACAACTAACTCTCAGGACACCCATTGACGAATGATACTTTCAACCATGCTAATCATCTATGCAGAAGAACACGTCTTATGTTGGAGGATATGTTTGCGGCCTGATAGTTGGAATGCAACTCCCAATTGTCGATTACTTGATCCAATAGCCATGGTAACTTATCCATGTGTATCATCTAGAGTTGACAATGAAGTGAGCCAACTCAAAAATAGTTCAAGACTCGACAATAAATAATTTGTTGAACTTGGTTAGTGAACCAAATGATTCGAACATGAGTTGAAAATTAAACTCGTTCAATAAATGAGTTGAACTTGATCTATTTATTGTTCGATTTGTTTTTTCATGAGTCAACTCGATATATAAAGAACTAGTGAGACATTGACAAATTAACCACCTAACAACAAACTCTAATTAACTAATTAAATTTTATCATACTCCATTTCTAATAACGAATTATAGTGTTATTAGTCAGTTAATTAATAGTGCTACTATTAATTTAAGATTTTTTTTACCAATTAAGAGGTTTATGGGCTATTTTTGTTCTCATTTAAACCTTAGTTTTTCTATTGATATTTGAATTTGAAGTTAAAGAAACACATGCGGTCCGTATTGTTTTTTTTTGTCTCTTGGTTAATTTTATAGAGTTGAACCGAGTTGCTCATGAACTTGAATTGAGTCGAATTCGAACTAAAAAAAAATTTGTGACGAATTTAAGTTGAGTTTTGATCCGAATTAGTAATGAGTCGAGATGAGGTGAATGAAGTACGACTCATCTCGACTCATTTTCACCCATAGTGTCATATAATACTTTAACATATTGGCCACGGCCTAATGTATCTTTATAATCCTTAGTGGCTTTGACGACACTTAGGCCAACCGTGGGTTATAGTAGTGAACAATCAATCCTTTTAGTCAATCTTACACTCTGTTTATTCCATGGGCTCATTTGAGAAACAATTAAGAGCCGAACTAGGAGCAACTATGGTGAATTCTCCCACCTCAAGTTCAGGCTCAACAAAATTTCCGAAACCCCCTAAGAAATGTGCGGCGCTACCCAGTTGTAGTCGAAGCAAGACCTTCAAGACCGTAATCGTTGGATCTCAACCTCATAGCCGATACAATTGAAACCCATAGATATATACATGTATATGAAGTTAACAAATTGGTGCCTCTACCTAGAGGTCATAAGACTCCTGCTTTTGCTACATTTTTTGAGGAAAATGGGAAATCAACTATGGAAAACATTAGAAGTAAATAATAATGAATTCTACAAAAACAGAAAACAGGCAGGGTAATGTTGCACTTGAAGTAAATAATACACAGTCGTGAAAAATCACGGAATTGCAATTCGCGATAAATAGTATTTTTCCCTTCAAAGTTAAAAAGTACATTGCTATATATTGAATTGAATGATTGGCTACCTCGTGATTATGTCATTATTATATCCATTGTGATAAGAAAGTGGTTCTAGAATATGAATGACATCAAATCGGAATTAATTCTCTTGATTCCATGTTAATGCACATATATATAATGAAGGAAATAAATGATAATATATATTTTTATTTTATTCAGAAGTGTAAGATATCAAATATAACATTGTCTTGACAAAAAAGATATATACTAACATTCTTGTCAATCAAGACTTGATCAATGGAAATGAACGAAATACCAAGTATTCATTGATTTTAAGAGAAATAATGGAAAGAAAATTGCTAAACTTTATTGTCTATGATGAGAATTGAAAGCAATGATAATTGGAGGATCATACAGATACCTTGGCAAACCACTAGTGTCATTCAAAGACTATTGTTTGTATAATACTCTTTAGTTGAACATTCGTTTATACCAACTTTACTAGCCCGAAGACTATTTCTCCAACCATTCTCTTCTAAACAGCTTGGCTTCAATTTTTCTTTGCTTACAAAGACAACAATGGCTTCAATCCCTTGTGATATTTTGATTGAAATATCATCTTGGCTAGCAGCAAAAGTCATGATACAACAAATAACTCTGAAATTCAAATGTTCATTAACAACCCAACACCAACAACACAAACTTGATTGCCAATTTCAATGCCAAATCAACTACAACATATGAATGTTGATGCAGGTATTAAAGTTATCATTGTAAGTGATGACAAGGAAAACTCCAAGGTTATTTTTTATGATAAGGCATATGAGTTTTGGACCGCATGTGGTGATTGTAAAGTTTATATAACAAAGGAAGGTATTTGAAAGGTAAAGGAGGTAAGTCTTTTTACAGGGAGTAGGAACTAATAACTTAGCATGTCAATCTTTTACAATGGAGATGTTCATTTCATCTCAGATTGATTCCCTTGATAAAAATTAGTTTTTATTTTAGGTCTTATATGTCTTACAATTTTGAGAATAGAACAACAAGAATGTTGAGGGTGCCAAAAAAAACCATAAGGGGCCCTCATGATATAAGTTATAGCATGAGAATTTTTAAACACATAAAAAACAATAGTTCAAATCAATCCATTTGATTAGTGAGATTTAGGAAATGTGTCTTTACAATATGAATTTTGACCAACTACAAATCAATTTTGTTGAAAAGGGTTTTGAAAATAAGGGTGAAAGCAAGGGGAGTGATGAGAAGGAGTGATGAGAAAGACCTCGCTGTTACAAGCTTTAGTGTTTTCAATGGTGTTCTTTCGATGTTTGCTACAAAGAGAAAGATTTATAGCTTTGTCCTAAGAAGCTATATGGAAATTGAGGAAATACGTGAGCATGAATATGGTAGATGAGTTTGCTTTATATAGTTTCCATCGGTCCAAGTTTAAGCATAGAAAACATCAAAATAAAGCCATTTAAAACATTAAAACTTAATAATAATATGGATCTTTCTCCATCACACCCATTGCTTTCACCCTCATTTTAAAAACCTTTTCCACAAACTTGATTCGTAGTTGGTCAAAATCCATATTGTAAAGACATATTTCCTAAATCTCGCTAAACAAATTGATTGAGTTGAATTATTGTTCTTTCCCCTTTTAAAAATTCTCATGTTACAACTTGTATCATGAGAATCTTTCCGACTTCTTTTGGCACCCTCAACATTTTTGTTGTTCCATTCTCAAAATTGTAAGACATGATATAAGACCTAAAATAAAAACTAACTTTTACCAAGTAAGAAAATCAACCTAAGATGAAATGAACATCTCCGTTGCAAAAGATAGACATGCTAAGTTTCAAGTTCCTACTGCGCGTAAAAAGACTTCCCTCCTTTACCTTCCAAATACCTTCCTCTGTTATATAAATTTTACAATCATAATATGAGGGCAAAAACTCATCTGCCTTATCATAAAAAAAATTACACCTCGCAGTTTTACTTGTCATCGCATTCAAGGATAACTTTAAGGTTTGCATCATCATTCATATGTTGCAGTTGATCCGGTATTGTAATTGGCAATCAAGTTTGTGTTGATGGGTTGCTAATTAACATTTGAAGGTTAGAGTTACGGGTTGTATTCCGAGAAAGAATCAATCTGTTGGCTAAAGATAAAATCTTACCTTATTTAGCCAAGTATTCAAGAACATCTTTGGAAACACCCAAAGAATTATCTTCTTCAGGTAAATGAAATATGTACTTATCATCACATGATGAAGACATGGACAAGAAGCTTGACAACAATGAAAGGAGCAATACCGACATACAACGCACTTACTGAAGGTTATACACAGAATGTATAAAATAAATTTATAATGAGTTTATGTTGAATTGATTATTTTTGTATAAACTGTTAATAAACTTGTCATTTTTGAAGAAAAAATTATCTCCAACATTTTTAGTTATTGATATTGGTGATTGAAGAACATTATCAATCTTTACATACTCAAACAGTTCTATGGGATCTCTTCCTCCTCATTATGAGATGTTTCTATTGTTCTGTTGAACTGGATCAACCTTATAGTGCCAACCATGTAGTCTTTTGTTGATTTACAAATTTTTCTAGTTGTTCTATTGTGAAAACTACTTGCATTCATGATTCATTTTGTACAAGAAAAGACATCTGTTTTTGCAAAATGGTCCTATTGTTTATCACCTAACATATATCTATTTCTTTTTATCTTTCTTTTACTATCAAACTCACAGTGTAGTTGAAAGAGTTCATGACAGAGCTTGTATTTAGTGTGCTATATGTTGAATGAATCATTTTATTTTGTATTGAGAAAGTACTCAATACAAAATTGGTGCAACTATGGACAATTATGGACAAGTTGTTGTTCATAATTGGTGGAAACGAGTTGTTGTTCTATGTGCAATTATGGACAAATTCTAACTCCGATCTTAACAAAATTGGTGGAAATTTAGGGTTGAAGAAATGGATGTTGATACCTCAATAGTGTCAGAGGTCAATAAGGATCCAGTTGTGCATAACCAATTTGCTGCTCTTCGGTGCCGGCTGCAGTAAAGGAAGGAATGCTTATGGAACTGCTGTAGTCCAATGACGGATCTCCTTCAATAGCTTGATGTGTTTGCATTTAATTAGTCTTATTTTGTTGTGTTTAGGTTAATTATGAATCTTAAGCAATAAGCAAATATCAAATAGCTTGTTCTGTTTAGTGTGCATATTAAGTGATGAAAATTGAAAACAAATCAGCAAATAGCAAATCAAGTAAGCAATATCTGTCATTTTGTTAAGAAATAGTGATCCAATAATGGGAATTTTTTTACATTTACTTGTTATTTCTCGTTTTAATGAATGTTTTATTATTGGATAAATTTAACTTTTTCAGGATCATTTCTGAATTTCCAGAAGATTCACGAGGCCAAGAATATTAAACTTGATGTAACGGTAAAAATACACGCACATTCACGTAGTTAGTACTCGGTAGTTGTTTTTAATCAAGATCAGTCAGTTAGATTTCAGCATGGTATCTTAAAATATAGAGTAAATTACACTCCCCTCCCCTCAAAGATACTTGAATTACACTCCCCTCTCCTCTTATGTTAATATATACACTCCCCTCTTATTCAAAACATATTAGAAAACATTTCAATCCCCTCCTTAAGAGAAGCATAAATTACATTTCCCTCCCTCCTATGTTAAAATATACACTTTACTCCCTCAATAATTTTTTATTTTATTTCTAATAATCTAGCAAAAAAATAATAATCTAACATACTTCGAAAACAAATAGTATTGCAAGTCTATTTTAATATAATCAAAATTTGAATACATATTTTTTCGCTATTTTTTCACAATTTCATTATGATATAGTTTTAGACCTTATTATAAAATATGAAAAAACTCAAAATAAAATTTAAATATGTGAAAAATTATCAAAGACACTAAAATATGGTTGTTTAAAAGTTAATTTTATACTCTAAA
>Ga0099826_10002977_pt1 | contig 11267 bp, 6 predicted proteins | sample Mtrugardesep15_FD_76830 | JGI IMG/M metagenome (GOLD analysis project Ga0099826, IMG submission 76830) | Root nodule microbial communities of legume samples collected from California, USA - M. trunc garden sep15 | ecosystem: Host-associated > Plants > Roots > Nodule | place: USA: California...
CTAAATTTTTTATTGCAGAGGTTTATGCATGTAATCTCATGTACAAAATTAGTTTTTATGGGATTACTTACAACATATACAAGGTTGTTATCCCGATCCTTGGATGTTTCTTGGAAATTCCCCAAATAACATGTTCATTGAAATTAGTTTCTTGCCAAGCTTGATTACATATTGAACGACTAAATGAAGAGAAAATATCTTGCCAAGAAACATCCAAGGATTAGGATAACAACCGTTATACTTGTTGGAGCTCTTGGGAATTACAACATATACAATTAACAGAAGATCAAATATTAAGCGACTAAATGAACAGAAACATTAGCACCAAATAACTGTATATTAGACCACGTGAAGAGAACTGCCATAATTTCCATGTGAGTTAGAAAATTAGTTTTATACTGTGGTAGAAAATCTTCACGAGAAGTGGACAGAGGAACATGCTCCAAAAAATATCTTGTATAGCTGATGCCACACCGTTATACTTTCACTCAATCCCATGCTCCATTTGAAACATCTCTGAAGAACATCTTTCACACTCAAATTCCAAGCCAGACATAGCTTGGATTGTGACCAATTTCTGCACTAAAATAACCACCTTGAGAAAAATATTTAGCTTTATGTAATCATGTGATTAGGGCATTTAGATTACAGATAAACTTCCAAGCTTGTTTGCCAACCATAACTAAGTTGAACGATTTTAGACTTTTAAACCCATTCCACCAACGATAATAACTACTTATTAATATAACTTCGTATTTATAATGGTTTAATATGATATTTTTATTTTCTTTTCAACAACCAAATTATGTTTGAATGGATTTAGTAAGGTTTAAGGTTTAGATAATATTCTTGAAGTATAATGATTAATGTTTGCATCAAGATTCCATCCAAACGATTAAAATATCACATGTGTCTCACATCTAGAGAGTAAATAATCAATCATTCTCCTGAAATTGTAATTTTGTGCATGGTTACTGATGACAGATCATCTTACGTAATTCTTAGCTTGTTTTTCAGTCATTTTTAGTAGGTTTTAATCCAGAATAGAGGAGTATTAGTGCAATTGCTTATAATTTTGGGGCATTTGTAATGTTTTCTATATTTAAGTCTGTAACTCTATTTTTCCCGAAACATAGAAATTTTAGGGTGTTTTGATGTAATATATCTGAAGATTTGTGAAGACCTCGGGAAGATGAAAGAACGAAGATTCAAGAGGCCTCAGAAGACGTTACAAAGGGAGGAATTATATTCCCAAGTTCCAAGATATCTTATATGGAAGCAAACACCCAAAAAGAGGAAGAAATAGGCGTTCTGGGGACCAGACAACACTCACATGCGCTTGACACACATTTATGTGCTCCTAGGCACCTGACACATGGATGTAAGCGTCTGGCACCTGAAACATCACTCACATGCGTCTGTCGCATGGTTCTAGGCACCTGGCGCTTGTTCCTTGTGGGCCAAGGCGTTGTTTTGTGAATTTTTGGTGGAAAAGCCTGCTATTTTAGCCTAAGTTTAGGTGGAAACTCTCCCTATAAATACTGCTCTCCTCATACGTTATGTCCCATTCAAAACTAAGTGGTTCAGGTGGAAGGCAAACACTAGGAGCTTCAAGGGAGAAGTTTCTCTCCTCACTCCAAATTTCTCTAGGGCATGTTTTATTTCTTGGCTTAAATGCACTTTTATCCCTCTAACTTTGCCATAATTGCGATTTTGACCCCCTATTAAAAAATCACTTTCCAGCCCTCTAACTTTATCCCCTTTTGTAACGTTGAGGCCCCCTTTGATTTTGACCCGGTTAACGTCCACGTGACCCCTCACTTAAGTGAGTTGGATACCACGTCGGTTATTATTCAATTAAATTTAAATAAAAAAGCCACGTTGTATATTATAATTAAAAAAAGGAAATAGAAAGGCACGTGAACAACAAGAGCAGAAGAAGATCTTCATATCGCAGTCATATAATAAGTAAATAACATATCAATATAATTCATTAAGGGTGTGTTTGGATTGAAGGTTTAGGAGGGGAAGGGAGGGGAGGGTTTACTTTTCTTTTTTAAATTACGGACTATATGACGTGTTTTTCTAAAATAAATTAAGTGTAATTGAAGTATTATATAATTGTTTATCATGTTAATTTGTTAACTTTTTAAAAAACACTTCATAGTGTCCGTAATTTAAAAATGAAAAATGAACCCTCCCGTCCTAAATCCTCCATCCAAACACACCCTAAGTATTCTGCATCTTAAACCTTCCAATGAAATCTCATGGGTTTTTGTGTTGTAGTAATTTGGAGAAACTGCAAATTTGAGTGGGTTGAAAACAACCTTCATAGATCTCTAGTCGGATTGACACATATTGTTCTTGTACATAAACAAAGCTGACACAAGGAACCCAAACTCCACTGTTCCATCTTTGAGGCCCTAAGCAATAACAGAAGCCACGTCGCCGAAACCGTCAGACTTGTTCACCGACAGCGTCAAATGAATCACACTCTCTTCATCTATATCCGTGATGAAAGATGGAAGAGATTATTTAGTTTAAGTGGTCCAGTTTGAGTGTTAGATCTTAGATATCATTAACGAGTTTAAAGTGTTTGTGTTTATGTATGATAGAGAAAGAGAGAGAAGAGGATAAGATAAGAGTTTTTAAGTTTATGAAGAAGAAGAATATCTTCAACCAACAGTCACGTGCCTTTCTATTTCTTTTTTTCTGCTTTTTGTTTTTGTTTTTTAATTATAATATACATAGTGGTTTTATCATTTAAATTTAATTGAATAATAATCCATATCGCGTCCAACTCACTTAAGTGAGGGGCCACGTGAGTGTTGACGGGGTCAAAATCAAGGGGGCCTCAAAGTTTCAAAATGGGGTAAAGTTAGGGGGCTGAAAAGTGGTTTAAGCCTTATTTCTTTTGTAATTTGTTTTTAGTTACCATGTGTAACTAAATCGTTTTAGGCTAGGGTTCTAAGATGAACATCTACTCTGGTTGTTCGATAATTTATTTAATTTAAGGTCTTTATTTAGTTATTTATCTTTATGTTATTTAGTATTATTATCGTGCGTAAGATTTGTCTCCTTTGAAGCATAACCCTGACTTAGGCACTTAGGGAGGTGACATTACCTATTATTGATGTGTATATGTTTAATCATGAAGTAATTAATTAGTAAACCGGGAAACAAAAAAATTAGCAAACGGGAAAACAAGCTGAAAGAGAGCGAACCCTAAGAGAAAGGTACTTAGGGAGGTGACATACCTAATATTGATGTATATATGCCAGAATAAGGAAGTAACTAGTTAGTAATTAAGGAAACAGATGACTTCACGACTTAAATCAGCCCAATAAACTCCACTCTTCTTTCAACTTGGTAAGGTATACGCTGATAGGGCTTCCTGTTTGTAAAACTACCGAGACGGAGAGTGTGCTATGTGCTTTTAAGATTCATAGATTAGCGGATCTTTTAGAACCTTGGGACTACATTTTTTGAAATTTAGGAAAGCTAACTTAAGTTTATATTTCAATTACCTTTGAGATAGTAAGACCCGACAGGTACGTTCGTGTGATCAGCAGGTGCAACTCGACAACTAGAGGGGAATGAGCCCATATTTCTAAGAGAGTATGGCCCCACACTTACCATCCCTATGTGATGAGCAAATGCAACTTGACAGCTGATAGGTAGTAAAATCCCACGAACTCATCACTTAGATAGATAACTGTTAATAACATGAATAAGACTTGACTATTACGTAATTCCAACAATTAAATAGAGGGGATTCCAAGAATCCTAACCGCCGCTAACATTCTGCAATCAAACAGGTAAACTTTGCTCTGTTGCAAACATATTAACTTTGCAAAACTCTAAACTCTTGTATCTTTTTTTTTATTTGTTCCCAAATAAGTAACACGGATTGTTTGGTTGAAACGACAATCCTTTTGGAAACGATACACTACTTATCACTCTATTACTCAGTAAATGATTTGATACACTTGCTTAAATTCGACCATTAGTTACCAATATTAGCCAACTGATCAGAAAGAGACTTAATGTATTGACAATATGATGAGACATCTGGGAATTGCTCCATGGTGACATGAGAGAATTCTTGCTCTATATAGAGTACACAAGAATATTTTTTTGTCAAATATGTTGAAGAGAAATTCCCAGGTTGTTTGTGTGTTAAAGTTACTCTTAATGATGGTATGAAGAATGTCAATTGATATTGTACCATAAATCTACTGAAGAACGATAACATCAAGGCATTTCCATAGGGCTAGGTCAGTTTCTTTGAGAGAGGGTGAGGATGAGCTATGTTCGGTGGTGGGTGTAGGGAAGATGTGGTCTAGAGCATGCAATATAACTTTCTACCATTTGATTTAGATTGACATTTAAGATCATTTAAAGTAATAAATCATACTTTATAATTTAAACCGCCTAATCTCAAATCAACCGCCAAGATTTTACTACCATGTATAATTGTGTCAACTTGAACCACATACAATTGTGTTCATTCATTTAGGCCCTACCCAAGGGGGCTTTTTTTCATGTCTGCCCTAGTTGTGAGTTTTTATTACCAATATGCCCTACTTGTAAATTTAAATACCAATATGTCCTAGTTCAAATTTTGAAGCATTAGTTTGTCAAATGAAATGGCGCACTCGATGGTGATGTGGCATCGAGTTTCCCAAATGAAATGGCGGACTCATGAAGACCTTTCTTTATTTAATTTTTTCGTTTTTTTATTTTGTAGTTTTGTAGAATTATTTCTTTCAATTTTAACTATTAAAACCTAAAAACTTAAATTAAAAATATTTTGAAAATAGACTAATAAATTTCATAATAAAATATAACAACAATAATATTTATTACATTAATAGATAACACAATATAAAATACCAATTACATAAAATTAACTAGTTTTGTCTAGTAAGTGGACAGTTTTTCCGTGAATACTCGGTCTCACGACATATTCCACATTTCCTTGGATTTCTTTCCACCTCGTCCATTTCGGTCAGAATGCGAGTACTATTTGGACGACCTTTTTGCACTCTTCGCGTTGTCTCATCATGGCAGAGAATTTCCCCTTCGTATAGGATCCAATATGAAGGGTGTTGAATTACTTCGAACTTGGTATTATAGACATTGAATACACAATCACTGCGGTAAACTTGATGGATATATCGTTGGTAGTCGTGATTAAAACTGGAACAAGCAACTATGACATGTGAACAAGGCATATGGAAAGCCTGAAATTTCCTACAATCACACCACTTTGCATGCAAGTCGACCTTGAAAGTTCCCTTTGGCCTTCCCGGCTTGTGGTCGACAGTTTCACGGACAGAAAAAGTATGCATTTCTCGATCAACCTGATTAACTTCGTGAGTGTGGACTTAATCACTTCGGCTTTAAGTGTGTTCATGCAATGCTCGGTGTAAGCTTGATTAGTCTTCAACCTGATATCTGTGTTCTCTCCTCGCTATGCAAAAAGTGATGCAGGCCTATAATAGGTTGACTTGACCAAAGCAGTTTTAGGGAGGTTGCGAATACCCTTGAACACATTGTTCATCGACTCTGCAAGATTACAGGTCATGTGACCTCAGCATACACCTTTGTCATATGCTTGTGTCAAATTTTCTTTGGGTATTTTGTCTAGCCAGTTCACAACTTCTTCGTTTTCCCCTCGGATTTTGTTGCGGTAATATTTGAATGTAAGGCTTGTTCAATGCATAACCTACACTGAAAAATTATCATAAAAATAATAATTAGATAAGTTATAAAAAAAAGTTGTGGATAGCATAAAATTATGTGGAATGTGGTGGATACAATACACATGGGTTATTGGAGTATCGTTCCAACCATTTCGAAGAGGAAAGTCAACTGTGGACTTCCAAAACTTATATATTTTGTTATCACTTGGTAGAAATTCACCAATCAGATAGAGTGTGACTCCAATTTAGACTCACGCAATATATACTAGATGAACCAAAATGAATGAAGAAGTACCATGAAGAAATCCAAATGTGGGAAAATCGTTATGACTATGTGTTGCATGGCGAGCGTTATGCAAATGAAGTTAAACCAACGAGGGAGTATATGCTTTGGTTTAAATCGTATACAAAATATCTTTCCAGCAACAAACATTTAAGGGACCCATGTTCACAACAACCTGAATCACCAGAAGATTCACCATAAAATTTTGAAGTCCCTAATATGTCCGCCGCAACACAACATTTTCAAATATCGACATCATACAACCGACATAGACGCAGGGGATGTGGCATAGACGGACATTTGTATTTTTATTTTCCGTAATGAATTTTTAATTTGTAATATTTTATTATCCATTTTATTACTATATTTTTAATTTATTTTTTTATGTTTTAATAATGAAAATTGAAAAATAATAATATAAAACAACAAGATAAAAAGAAAAAAAATAAAAATAGAATAAAAGGTCTTCACGAGTCCACCATTTTAATTGACAAACTCGAGGACACGTTAGCAACGAATGCGCCTCCTACTAACAAATCTAAACTAGGGCATTTACATATTTAAATTTTCAAGTAGGACAAATTAATATTTTTTTTCACAATAGAGGCAGACAGGAAAAAAAAAACCACCCAAAGGAGTAAAACAAAATAGCACATGTGTCACACATTCATTCAAAATTGAGTTTATCTATTTACAACACAAGAAGACAAAACCAAAAAAATGAAAAACAGAGACAAAGAAAAAGAGAAGAGAAAAGAAAATACTGCAAGAAAGATACTCCCCTGCTTTTTTTTTTATATACATGAGCAATGTTATATCTTTAGAATAATAACATTAAGAATTCTTCAAAAATAAAGGGAAACCAATTATAATATATTATTTGTCACAATTTAAGGAGGTGTAACTGAAAAGTAAGAAGTGAACAAATAAATAATGTAATTAAAACTTGCCAACGGTGTCTTGAAAAATTCTTAATGTTATTTTTCTAAAGAGATAGCATTTTCTTTTATATATATACATACACTCCCGTCGTATTCATTAAAAACGTCTGAATCAACAAAGTTAATGTATATAGTTCAAATTTAGATAAGATACGTCAACTTTTGTTGACTCAAATTTCTTTTATAAATAAAGATTAGATGGAGTATATAGTTTTTCTTTCTATAATATTTAAGGATAGAGGAAAAAAAATTCAAATTCCAAGTAAGAAAAAAAGGAAAATAGAAAAAGGAAAAAATCCATTTCATACATCACTTACTTACCCTATTTCCTGCCTTAAAATAGTTTGAAAAATACACTCACTGACGCAAGCTTTTACGTTTTCTCTACTTTCCTTCTCATTTCGTTTCTTTCCAAAGAAAAACGTAATTGGGTTTTTTGTTTTTTTTCTTATTTTATGGCCTTTTTAAACGGTGGTTCATGCACTTTTTGGGGTTGTTTAATTGTTTATAAATATTAAAAAAACTTCTCACTTTTGTTGAAACATTTTCAAAGGAGAAAGAATGGAAGGAAAAAATAAGCAAAAGGGTATTTCTTCTTCACCTTGTTCTGAGTTCTTTGGGTCTAAACAATGTCACTCATCTTCTTCTTCTTCTGGAATTTATGGATCCATTTTTTCTACTCAATCACCTAAGGTAATAATGCTTTTTCTTTCATATCAAATCTTATTTTTTGTTTGTTTTATGCTTTTGTTTAGTTTTATTCAACCCCATTTCATGGTTTTATTTTTATAAGATCATTACATGTTTTGTTGATCAATATAATTTCATCTTCAAAAATCAAAGTTTATATTAGCACCAACATTCATGTCTGAAAGCAAGCTTGTTGTCTGACATGCATCAGTGTCGGACACTACTGACTCGATATTTAGTTAATTCATTTTTTCAAATTATTACGAGTTTCTGTGTATTGGTCTAGTGTAAGTGGCTTTGTTAGTGCTTCATATTTCAACCTTATTTCATGCATCTCGTTATTGAATTTATCTAAATGTTGAAGTTCTTATTTGCACCCATGTTGTATCATCTAACAAGTTCATTGAACATGGATATATCTGAGTTCTTTTTATTCATTTTCCTGAATTGTGTTGATTCAGATTTTAGGGAGACAATCTGTGAGATCTGAAGTAAGTGGCAAAACTACTAATGATACACTGAACACCAAAACAGGTACTCAAGGTGGTATGTTCTGTTTTAGCCTATGTAATTTTTATTTTCTTGACTAAAGCCTTTGTTTTTTATTGGTCAAGTTGTCAGGTGAATAAGTAGAGTATTCAGAATTCGAACTTAATTCATGCACATATTATGTAATGTTTCTACCAACTAAGTTAAATTCACGCGAAAAATCTCTGTTTTTTTTAATTTTGCTATGCGTGTTTTTCTGACAATATATGTAAAATATAATATGGACGAAATTACGTAATTTTAATTGCATTTTCCTTTTGGTCAATTTTTCCAGATAATAATTAATAATTTTTATGTTTGTAAAGAGGATCATAAAAAATTTGTTTTTAATTTTGAATTTTGACCCAATAAATATAATTGGTTAAGCTTTCCCATATATGGAATAATATGTACAATGTATCTAGATTTCAGAAAAATGTGCAGTGTATTGTGTTTCCTAAATTTCTAGGTACAATGTACAGTGTATATATGGCCTATAGAAAAAAAATTTGTTTAATTTGCTTAAAAATAATTCCTTAATGTTAGATATAATATTTCTTTTAAATTTCCTTTTTCTCCTCTAAATACAGATAGCATCTTTAAAGACAATAGTGGTGAAGCTCACAACACAAAAAATACAGATATGAGCTGGCTCTATACGGGTCAAAGAGCTCACCCATGTCACCTTAGTTCATCAATCTATTATGGTGGTCAAGACATATATCCTCAACCTCAAAGTACTCAAAATGCTGCTTTCAACTCCAAAGTGAGTGTAAAAATAATTAGATCATTATTTTTTTATATATTACTCTGGTCTCAGATAAAGTTGATGTATATGGTGAAAAAATTGAACCAAATACATCTACTTTGTTTGACTTTATTTTTGCTTATATTCGAGATTGGAAGGAGTATTATATTACATGGTTTACAATTATTTTTTATATCAAGTATATGCTTAACATTATGTTTAACTTATAGCACAAGAATCCTGGAGGAGAAGATGATTCCCAAATGGCTACAAGAGGGGACTGGTGGCAGGGTATGTTATGACAAATACTTGTCTAATTAGATTTTTGTGGTATGAAAATGTTTGCATATATGGCTTGTACTTGTATGTGATAATATTCTCATTCTTTTACTATCTTGTTATCTTTTGATCCACAGGAAGTCTCTATTATTGAAATCATCCTTGTCAACTCTAGGCATATGCTTCATCAGGTATATATCATATTATGAAACCTATATCCAAATGACACATATTTCATGCATAATTATTTTTAGGGTCTTGTTAACAAGTGCCTTAAGGGCATTGTTTAAGAAAACCATGAATAAAAATATTCTCTTGAAAATATAAGTCAAACATATGAAAAAGTGATAATCGCATGAACTTTTATGCAAAAGTTATTACTATTGATTGCTTAAACAATACCTCAAATGCATTGATTAACATTTCCCTTATTTTTAAGAGTGCAATTATGGTCACATCATTTTCTCTCTTTTAATCTCTAACATAAACATAGTTTGAAAAGTAAAATGTATTTGGAAGATGTATATTTTTAAATGAAAATGATCATACTAAGGTTTTTTTGAGATCTTATATTTTATAATTAAGTATAATTTTTACTTGTTAATTGAATTCTAGTTACATTTGATCTTCTACATGTTCATATTTTGATTATCGTATATAGTAGTCATTACTTTAATGGTTGTTGCAGGTACATGGCATTATAGTCAATCTAGTTATATGGATGAACTAAAGAGGAATTGAATATTATGGAGAGTTAGATGTGTTTGCAAGCCAAACATGGGAATCATCTATAATATGAATTTCTATTCATTTGCAACTTCTTTATTTACAACAAATAATTTGGTGATCCAATAAGAATTTCATGTATTATCAACTGCTTTTGAGAAGTTAAACTAAAACTTTGAAGTTATTTTACTCAATGATTGGTCGTTAGTGTAACGTCCTATTTTTATTAAAGCGATAAATCACGCAATTATAATAAATAATTAAGAAATAGACGTCACGTCTTCGAATAATCCACAATAGACATGTATAGAATATCTCAACATAAAACATCACAGCGGAATATCACCATACACTTCAATAATATAGTCATGTCATCAACAAAGAAAGTACAACTAGATCATAATCAAATCCCAAAAAATAAACGTCGTCCTAGATCAGAGCCTTTATAAGACACGACAAAGCGAAATAAACGGAGGAAGCTCCCGCTATCCTCAAGCAACTCACCAAGCAATGTAAATCAACTAATCCTGCACGCCGTCTACCCATTCATACAAATAGGTAGGCGGTCCATCACAGACCACTGGGGGTTAGCTTCACATCAATCATAATCGAAAAGATAAACATAATTAAATAACATAATATTTCATTGTTCATAAATGGGCATCATCATAAATCATCATCAACCATATTTGTACAAGTATAAGATTCATTAATTGCAAATAATCACCAAGCACATAAATGCACCAACACATAATTCACATCGAGCACATAAACATTTATGACACATCCTAAACATGCAATGTGCCTAGACCGACTCTAGACACATGTGGTATCAATTCACCTCTGAGGTCGTCACTCTTGATGCCAACAGAAGATCATTGTCAACATCTATAATTTTAACGGCTATATGGATACAAGTATCCGGTCAACGGCAATATGGATGTAAACATCTGACTCAACGTGTATTGTGTGAACATATGACTCAATCAACTATGCATACATTCACCATATTTTTCAACGGCTATAAGAGTACATGCTTTCACCAAAATTCAACACCAATAACATGTAAGAAAATTCACCAGCAACATATATGCACATAACATATATAAACACCAATAACATCACCAAGTAGTTCAACAACTTCATGACATTCTCGCAATTCAAGTAAAGGAGAAAATACACCACATCATGATTACATCATATTCAACACCCATCAATCATTCATACATCTTTGTTTATTCATAACAAACCATTCATGAAAGAATTTCAAAGTAAACGGGTTCAATGAATATTTTCGACCAAGTTCGTATAATATATTTCACAACTTTGAACAATTGGGGTTAATGAACCAAAACAAAGCAAAG
>Ga0099826_10002979_pt1 | contig 11267 bp, 5 predicted proteins | sample Mtrugardesep15_FD_76830 | JGI IMG/M metagenome (GOLD analysis project Ga0099826, IMG submission 76830) | Root nodule microbial communities of legume samples collected from California, USA - M. trunc garden sep15 | ecosystem: Host-associated > Plants > Roots > Nodule | place: USA: California...
ATAACATTTAGGTAGAAATTTAATTCAAAATATAATAATATTGGATTGCAAAATTTATACAATTTTCTACATGTCCTTTAATGGAGTAACTTATTGTAATCTCATTCGAGGACCTTAAGGATAATAATAAGTAAGAACTGTATCTTCACAATGTACAATTCTTATGTCTCAAAATTTAAACATTGATAGAGTATTCTAATTATAATTGACATAAGTATACACATTTTAGGTACATTGAATAGTAACAATTATATTAATAACAACACACCGATAGGGTATATGACTGTCACCAATATAATTCTAATCTGTTTAACAAAATTTGCATAATTGTACCCACGATAGGTGAGATTACAATTACACAAATCAATAATGTTTATGCCTAAAAGAATATGATGAAATAATATCATGCATAAACAATTTACTCAACTTCGGTCATATTCAAATAATAGAAAAATGTGCTTAACAATATTTTAAATTAGCACATCATAAATATGACTTTAGAATTTATTTATATGAAGTAGTATAATAACAAAAGTTATTATTTAGAATACAAGTGTGTCAAATAGTTTTCTATTTTATCCGGAATATAACTCTTAGTATAACATTTCAAATACTCCCACTATAAACTAGAATTATAATATAAATACAAAATAGAGTATTATACTAAGAAAATAATATATATAATTATAGAGATATGTCTAGAATATTCTGAAAATAGGATTTGACTTTCTATTTTATTTTTTATATATGATTCTATAGTTGCACAACAAAAGAGAAGAAGAAATAAATTTTTTCATGTGTGCAATAATATACGATAAGTCACAAGAGGATAAAATAATTAAATCACGACATACCTCGAAGAGTGTGACATTCATCTTTATACTTGGAGTCAATGACTTTTGATGTCTTAACGAGAATATCTTATAATATAGTCATCTCAAAATATTCATCAATAGAGAATAAACAATTATAAATAAACATATGTGAGACTCTAATTATAAATCAATATGATTTATATAAGTATTCAGTTCTTAGGATGATAATTGATTTAAAATTGCCTCAACTCATAATAAGTTGTTTTTATAATATTTAATGCATAAACAACAAAGAGGCGTACATATTTTAATTCATCATTAGAATTTTAGCATAAAAAAAATGCAACCACACATCATTTACTATATATAAAATACATACTTTAACATAATTGTGATCCAATATTTAGTTGCGACAAGACACGTTATTAGATAGTTAATGGTGTTTGTCACAAAATTTAGAGTAATAAATTACGGGTCTAGATTAGAGTATAGTAGAAACTATAAGAATGTATATTAAAGAGAAATATGCCAATTTTAGATTCAATTAATATAAATGACATATATAATATACAACTCACTATACTCATTTTGAAAACAATTATTAGGACCCTTTAAATCAATTTGTGACAAAAATATGTCGCAAAAAAATGATCAGTTATTACACTTTGGATCTTTATGCTAAGACAATATGAATTAAAGAATATATTATATTAGAATATTTATAATGCCGAGAATATTTAAAATCGTAAAATATAAATTAATTATATTTGGCATTAACATAAATAAAATTGAGCCTTCTATAAATTCACGAATAGTAACATTTTAATTGATTAGATACTCGGTGTTACTAATATAAAAGAGGATTTTCAAAACAGTTTAGGCTCATATATTGAGAATATATGATTTGAAAAAATTATTCTCAGTTTAATTTATATATGATCTTTTCAAGATTTGACAGAATTTTGAAACACACAAATCAAGAATATATATATACTATAATAGTCAAATTACTCTTGACTTAATAAATAATCGAGGGTATCAACAAATCCCAAAATATAGTAATTTATATAAAATATTTGATGCAAAAATATACAAAATTGAGTCTAAGACTTTTCACAATCCCAACATTTTAAAAGAATATTTTTCATTGGTGTTATTAATATAAAAGTATTTTCACATAGGATAGTTTAGACTCAAATTTAAAGAATACATGATTTAAAAGGGTATATGATTCTCATATTAATTTACATCAAATATTTAGAGATCTCATAAAATAATTTAAATCCCAATTTTCATGGGTACAGAATAAATCAAATCATCTTAAGAATATTTTGGGTGCAAGAAAAAAATATTTTTATCCCAAAATAATATAATATTTACTAATTAACTTGGGAGTACTAAGTGACACATGTCAAATAAGAGTAAGAAATCTTACCATAAGAGAATATGATATTTTAGGACACAATTTCTTCCCCAAATAGTAACATATTATAATAAGAATATAATAATAATTATTATTATTTGGCATAAATTAAAATAAAAATTGAAATTAGGGTTCATCGCTTTTGTTTGTGGATTCAAGGAGAAAACAAGATCGAAATTCTACGACTTGAATAACACTATATGTATGTTACTAGGAGAATTACAATGAACGTAATCCAACAAAACCCAAAACAAAAGGAATCAGATTTTGGTATAATTGGAATTTATACAAAGTTCATGTATTCACATAATTCAATCGATTTTTTTTTCTTCTTTCGATCGCAATCAAATAATTAAGCGTTTGTGTGAACTATGAATTAACAAAACCATCATGATTGGATGTGAGTTCATGTATAAATTCATACGATTAATACCAAACAAGTATTTGATGATCAGAATTAGAATAACCAAAATCCTATTTGGCTCTGATACCAATTGATAAAAGTAGGATCACTAGATACAAATTATAGCATATCATTGGTAACAATAGAAGGAATAAGAAATTGTGTATTTAGGTCTAGGTTGACGAAGGAATCAAGAACAACTGCCAACAAGTATGAGAGGGATAACTACCCTCATCACCCCGTTTAGGTTTAGAGTTTCACCGTAATGGTCAGAATGTTTAACCATTTGTCTGATCGGATGACGTTTAAATAGCTAAACGGCTGAGGACAGGACCTCTCATTGGGCTTACCTAAATTGACCAACCCATCACGGTCCATTTAGTAACAATAGTCCAATCACTTATATTCATCAACTAATTAATGTTTAACACAATAGACCATAATCTATATTATAATATTAACTTATAATAATTGATTATTGTCAATCCATAATTGATTAGTTAAATAATTAATCCAACAAAAACTATCCGGACTGAGTTTGAGACATGAAAAAGAGGATAGGTTAACAATAAACTTTGCTTTAGAAGACTTGGCCTTCGCAAACAAGAGAACATCGTCTGGAGTATTTTAGGATCGTCTGGAGTGATGTGAAGAGGTTGCCAAAGACCCTCCCAGACTACTTTTTCTATAAAATTGCCAAGCCTTTCCATACATGGAACAAAAAGATAAGGAGACAGGGATTGGAAGTGTTCAGTCCTACTCCCATTCCACAACAAAGAGAAGGACGTGGAAGGAATATTGTTCATTATCAAAGAAATGATACCATTGAAAACCCAAAATAGTGGAGAGTATCAGGAAATTCCAAATTTGAAATGATAAACGAAAAATGTTTATTATACATAAATATCAAATAGAAATAATAAATAGAAAATGTTATACTTTTTATAAATTTAAACTTTAAAATTTATTATACTTTCGGGGAAAAATGAACTAGATAACAACATATCAAAAAAAAAAAACAACATATTTGTAAAAGTCGTACAAAAATTGGAAAATAGATTTTTTTCCTGAAAGAACAAAACAGATTATTGCTTTTTCTGGAAAGAATAAAATAGATTATTGTTTTGTTTAAAAAGAAAAGATTTATATCATTTCATAAAAAAATAAGAGTATCAATATAAGAGGAAATATCAAAATAAGTGGTAGGACTAGCTGATAATGTGGTTGCCCCAGCAAGGGCATGAGCAACCGTATTTGCTTGCCGTATATTAAACTCCATTCAATAGTTTGTAAAATGAGCAGCAAATAAATTATATTCCTTGAGGCTGAGATGATATTGCAAAACTCTGTAGCATCTTCACGCCGACTATGGAAGGCGTTTGTTGTCGTTTTGGAGTCGAGCACGAAGTCCACGCTATCAAACTGCATATCAATAAGCCATTCCAAAACATGAAATAAGTTTAGTGATTCACCAACATCCACATGACACAAAATAGTAAAGCATGTAGTTTTTACCGGCACAAAAGCCCCATATATCTTTGTCGCGTAAACACATGTTGATACTTGTTCTATTCAACTGAACCAAGAAAGAGTCATCAATGTTAAATTTGAGTCATCCACATTGGGTGTTGCCACCTAGGAGTTGGTGAAGAATTTGTAGCACAAACGTGAATGTCCCAATTGCTAATGTAGAGGGAAGTCCCACAGGTGATGTCGTGGGAGTTGCAATTCGAGAAATGGTTGCGCGAGACTGATTATGATGAGCAACGTTGGTGGCTGCGTTTGCAAATGTCAACTCTTCCAACAAATGATAAGTTGTATCAACTACTCGAGCATTTGCCTCTGTAACATCATCTCACACTTTGAGGTTGTGGTGCTTCCATAAACTCCAAAACAAGCTAACCATGCGAGCAACCAACTCAGGCGTGAAACGTAGTAATAACAAAAAGATCGCTTCTCAGTCGTACTTGTGTCAGTGGCATCCTGCTGAATGTTGTTCCAAAGGCTATCTATAACACCCTATTTTACGGATGTTACACAACTCAAATATTTTAACACCAATTTAACAAACAAGAATTCTCCTTTAATAATCGACTTCACCTTCATAGGATGAACTATTTCGAAAATTCCATATAATAATAGTAAATACATTATGGTCCTTCGATGTCCAAAAATAGAAAATAAACTAGGTTCTTAAATCAATTCATGTTTGCAAATCAAGACATATAGACGCTTATTCCCCAACCCTAGTGTTACATGAATCAGAGCACGTAGCATTTACAATATTATTTCAACTACTAAAAGTAAAGAACTAATGCGGAGAGCATCTTTCTTCTCCACCTTATAAACGTCCCAAAGCTACTCTTCGTCGACCTGAGTGTCTGTACTCATAGTACAGTCACCATAAGGAACAAACACAACAAAACAAGGAGTGATAAATCCTCCTATAACATAATGATAAGGAAAAACACGCATATTAAATAAATAAATATCATAAGAATATAATCTCTACTATCTCATCATCTTAACAATCATTATGTGTAATCCCTTCGGCTCACCTGTCATAAAAACACATCATTTTCACACATAGACACCAAGCACCAACATCATCATATACATGCATATGGACTCTCCGAACGACCTATATGAATGTGATACCACACCTACTCTTCCATTTTTCTAGAGTTATGTTACTTGACTTTTCTCTACATAGTTTGCCATAGGTATGTTAATGAACTTTCTATCCCAAATCAATGCAAGACTTCATGCTCTAGACTTTATATGGACGCAAAAACATAAATTCAGCAATTATTACAAGAATACATTTAGTCACAACAATTCACAGATTAATGCAACTTTACCCTATAATGCACGACTCTAACAAGAAAACAAGCACAAAACATCATCGCCCTCCTCCTCATCATGGATCACATCATATAAAATCATCATCCTCCTCGTCATTATAACTCTCCTCTATACGACTTCGTTATCATCATCTTAGTTATATGTATGCCCCATATTCATCGTTCTCAACATCAATAATTATTAAACATCATCGTTTGCATCATCAATATAAATTCTACATCACCACTCTCACCATCAACATATATATTTAACAACATAATTCTTCATTATGTACGGGAGTCTCCACTCTCATCTTTCACTATCTTACTCCCCCTCTCACAACTCTTTCTACATTCGCCGATTACCCTCTCAAACTACTTCCGGCTATAGATTCACCTTTGTTTTAGGACTCATTCTTAGGACACCTAAATATGCTTCTCTATCATAACTACTATACTTACACAAATTGATTTTATGGATTATAACGAACCTATAACATTATTAATTGGCCAAGGGGCGTAAGAACAAAAAAATATGAAAAAGAAGGTTTTACAACATCGTGTCATGATTATGAAATCGTGGCATGATTTTATGTTCAGAAAGTTGTTTGACACTTGCTGTCAAAATCGCCTCAAGATTTTGACAGCATCAGACATGCAAAAATCACAGACTTGCTGTCAAAATCGCTTCATGATTTGTGAAATCGCCTCATGATTTTGACAACATCAGTCATGCAGAAATCACAGACTTGCTGTCAAAATCGCCTCATGATTTGTGTAATTGCCTCATGATTTTGACAGCATTAGACATGCAGAAATCACATATTTTTCTGCGATTTTCCACCATGAGAGTCTCCTTGGCTCCGCTTTTTGACCCTAAACTCACCAAAATCATCTCTAATCATCACCCTATGATTACCCTATCATTATAACACTAATTCTTCATTAACCTACCGAATTATCCACCATTTTCACTGTTTAATTCTATGGTTCACTTTACCCTATGTTATTTCTCTCGAATTTTAATATCTCAACAACAAGTCTAATCCCAACCATAACAACTCTTTCAGCACTCGTCACCGTCGCAACATTACTCATACCCCAACTTCTTTACAACCGCACAATAAAATAATAAACCCTAAAGTGAAGAGATTCTCCCCCTTACCTCGAATTTGTTGAAATCTCCGGTTTGGCTTGACTTGTTTGCGGCTAGGGCTTTGTTTTCTTCTCTGCTTCTCTCTTTTCCCTTTTCATGTTCAGCAACAAATGAAACTAACTAATCCAATTTTCTTACGTTCTATTTATATTCGGGCCAACACTCATCTTGATCTCTTCTACACTTATTACTATCCTTTTACTTTTTCCCTCCCCAACTTATTTAAATCTTACTTTACATGCCCGCAACCCTTTACCTATTTTTGTTTTGAGTTTCTTTCTTCGCCTCATTTAATTCCTTAAGCCACTCCTCACTCAACATTATTACTCTAATCACTTCTCGCCACAATTTCACAACATAAACAACACGATATTCAACAATACTATCAACCAATTTTCCCTCACTTACTACAGTTAACATGATAATAATAAACCTAAATTAAAGCGGGGTGTTACACCATCCTTAGCCCAAACTTGCATTGCAAATGGGCAAGTACAAATCATATGAGCCAAATCCTCATAAGAAGTATCACATTTAACACACTCTATAGTGCATTGGACACCTTTATCTTTTAAACGTACACGCGTACACAAACAACCCTGACACATTCGCCATACTAAGTTTTTGACTTTTGGGGGAACCTCTGGACTAGAATCTTGGTCATCGAAGATGCGATATGTATCAACCAAATGACCAAACCTTCCATACAAAGCTTGTATACACTTTTTACATAATACTCACCATCCTTTTCACTATTATCTCATGCCACATAGATCATCGTTTAATCAACGCAAGTACTTTATACAACAAGGCCTGTTATATATCACGACTACCTATCTAAAGAATGACTCGCGGATTTTATGTAGCCAATTATCCCCTCCATCTAATATTAGGTGTTTCTTTTGAATTTTACATGGTTATTAAAAAAAGATTAGTAATGTTAATTTTAATAGTAAAAATATATTTTACTTACTAAAACATCTTTATTAATTATAGTTAATGGAGTAGTTAGATGAATGGAATGCAATAAATAAGACTATGTTAGTGGAAAAGAATAATAAAATTTGTATTGGTATTGTAAAAGGGACAAGTAATTTGAGACAGAAAAATAGTAAAGATGACACCTATTTTGAGAGGAAGAAAGTAAAATATTTCAAAGTTATTACTTAGCCCTTCATGATTCCGTCATGATCCCATTTCTCGGGACATACATCATTTTCCTTAATCAAAGGATTAAATATATAAATGATCCTTGTAAATGTCAAACATTTTGGTTTTAATCCTTGTAATAATTTTTTGTTTTGATTTAGTCTTTGTAAATAAATAATTTTTTGCTTTTGGTCCTTTAAACCTATAATAAATTAAGTGTGTGTTTGATTTTATAGTGACACAAATTGATTTTCAATGAATTAATGTTACAGAGTGTAGTTTTTGCAAATTTAAGATGGCTCGCATGATATCGACAAACTCACTATGATACCAAACATCTACAGGAACTAAAACTTAGTTGAATGTAAAAGTGGGTTGAAAATAAATTCAAGGTTAAAAATAAATTGTAGAAGAAAAAAACTACACATTTTAGCTTCAAGTTACATTTAATTTTATTACTAAAAAAAGTTACAATTAATTTTAATCCAAAATGTTTATATGCGTCAAAATTAATTCTACACGTATAGGATCAATTTTAGTTTATCCAAAAATGAAACCAAACATACACAAAATTTGAAAGAAGAAATCTCTAGATTATCTATCGTACATCAAATTCTCAAAGGAGTAATCATAATATATGTGTTATTATTTCAGGGTTGACCGAAAACATTTGTAGGCATAGAGTGTTTTTGAAATGAGGCCTTTCAAGTGTGTGAGTGAATACTAGCACAAAATTTGTATGTACAAGTAGTGTCTACCATAGCGAAGGAATCTTTTTTTCTTTTTTTGAAAGAATTTTTAATTAGTTTGATGGAGAATTTGGGGGGGCATAAGTGGAAAAATGATGATTATAGGTGGTTTTGGAAATCGGAGGAATGGGAAATTTTTATGGTTAAGTCATGTTATAAGAAGTTAGAGAGGTTGTTGGCATGGGAGGACACTTGGAGTGGAGAGGAGAAGATAGTTTTTTAAACTACTTGGAAAGGTCCGGCTCTGTCAAAAGTGGTTGTTTTTTCTTGAAAACTTCTTATTGATAGAATTCCTACGAGAAGAAATTTAGCTCGGCAAAACATCTAAATTACCATGGGAAGTCCCAATGTCATGTGTGTTGTGAGTGAGGGACGAAGAATCATCAAATCATTTATTTCTACATTGTAATGTTGCAAATATCATTTGGGCAAAGGGATGAGGTGGTTAGGATTCTCCTTTATCATTCCACCAAATGTGTTTGTTCATTGAAAACGTTGGAGTAATTAAGGTAGAAATAAGAGGATTCGAAGAGATCTTTGACTTATTTGGCACGCAACGGTTTAAGTTATTTGGCAAGCTAGGAATCATACTATCTTTCGAAGAGGAGTGCTATGGACACTCTATTTTTAACACTCTCTTTAACACCCACTCTTTTATTGGATGAAATCCATGTGGGTACCATATTTTGGAAATTAGTCCCACATAAAATGGTGAGACACACATGGGTTTCATCCAATAGAAGAGTGAGTGTCAAAGAGAGTGTTAGAAATAGAATGCTCCTAACATTTCTCATCTTTCGAAATGAGGTGAAAGAGGTTGATGTTTTAGTGGAGGATATCAATGTGCTTTCATGACAGTGGAGTGTAAGTAGATAAAAATTCCAACTTGGTTGTACTACGAATGGAACTAGAACCTGAGAGATTGTCTATTGAGGTAGGGTTATCTCGATCACATGTTGTGTGCCATGTAGGTTGGGGGCTGCTATTAGCCTTTGTTGTTTAGCCTTGTAGGGTCTGTTATGGCCAGTCTGGGTTTGGGTAGCTTGCTGCGGTTGGGGGAGTTAGTGTTGTTTATGGTGGGGGTGCTTTTAGTGGTTTGGTTATTCTTTTCAATTGTTGTTTATTTTTCCGTGGTGATTGATTTTGTTTTTTTATAAAGCTAGAAAAATGCAATAATAGAAATAAGGGAAAAGTACAATATTGGGAGGATTAGGCCAAAACCCAATTAAACATAAAAGACCAGAAGTAAAGCAAAGTCACTTCCTAAGTAGCCTAACACACCCTGCTACTAAAGATAGTACCAGGTTACATTGAAAAGACACAAACATAAAGAAGTAAATCAACAGAGAGCAAAACTAAAGCCTAAACAAACCCAGCTTCTCAAGTGCTCCCAATATGGAGTTAAAGTAACCAAAAAACTGAGGGCCAGTATGAGTCTTGATATTATGTCTATATGCGACATCATTGTATGTTTTCTTATTTAGTGAAGTCGAGTGCATCTCGCATAGGTTAGCCTTGATAACATTAGCCGACTAAAGAAAAAGTAGTGTTTACCTTTTGGTTGGAAAATTCACCCATCTTTCTATCCATTTCAACACTTAATGTTTTTGTGATTATTTCGCAATTTGTTTGAATTAATTAACAAAGAGAAACATTTTAGAAATCCACCAGATATTCAAGAATGCATGATTTATTAACTTATGAAAAGATAAAAAAAAATACAATTAATATATCACTAATTTCAAATTTAAAAAAAAAACAATTTTGAGTATTAGTTAAATCACACACAATTGATTTTCTGTCATTCTCGTGAATTAAACAAGATTGTTCAAGTCATTCATTTCAATCACAAACAACAACACCAATACATACCGAACCACCAATACATCTTTCAAATAAACCGGATTTTCCTCTTTCTTAATGTATTAAATATGACTCTTTGAATCATGCATGTCATGTGATAAAGAATATTATATATGTTTGAAATATAAAGTGAGTTGTGTAAATTTTAACATTTATTATATTTATATATGATATGTGTATTATTTATTAAATAACTGATATTTTTTAAATAATAGCATAGATAATGTTCTATTATTGTATAGGCAAATCATAAATAACATAGTCACCCCTTTGATACTAGACAAATAACTTCAGCAACATTAATTATTTCTTTGGTCTCTCACTTGTTGTCATATATTATTTTGTATTTCTTATTTTTCTTTCTTCTTTTTGTGCATATACATAAAATAAAAGATGTTTTTGCTAACATATATGTACCAAAAATTGTTACCGTTATAACTATTAACGTATACGATTATAAAAAAAACAATTAGTATATCTCTAAATATTTATGCACACCATATTTTTTACTAAAAAAAATTGATTTCCTTTCATGTTTTAGGACTCTAGACGGTCGTACATCCCAACTGTACTCAGGGCCACCACTAGTTATGTCAGTCATAATATTTCATTCATCATATGGAATTAATGGTATGCAATATTGATTTAATTTCATTCACTACAAGAAAAAATGCATTTTGCGACTTTTAAAATGACTAATTGCGACTGTTAGAAGGGTCGCAAATGTACATTTGCGACTGTTCCCCAACAGACGCGGATGTTGGGGTCGCAACTGTCTTTTGCGACAGTTCAGAGAACAGACACACCAACTGTCGCAAAAGGTACTGCGGCAGTTCCTAATAGTCGCAATACTATATCTGCGACCC
>Ga0099826_10002980_pt1 | contig 11266 bp, 4 predicted proteins | sample Mtrugardesep15_FD_76830 | JGI IMG/M metagenome (GOLD analysis project Ga0099826, IMG submission 76830) | Root nodule microbial communities of legume samples collected from California, USA - M. trunc garden sep15 | ecosystem: Host-associated > Plants > Roots > Nodule | place: USA: California...
AAGGAACTCTAATCCTAACAAGTTTTACGCCTTATTAATCTCAATTTTATCTTTGCAAAATAGTTTTCGTAGTTATAAACAAACAAAATATCTTTCAACTTAAAATGATATTTGGTGTCGAACAGTCCGTGATATCGCACTAGTCCCTGAGGAGACGATATAAATACTTATCTTGTTTGATGCTAAAATACTACATCACTCACCATAGAAGATGGAGGAAGCTTTGGATTGAAACAAACTCATCCTTAGTTGTCTTAGCTGCTTCCAACATAAATCTTGTTCCTTGCACCCTAAGAAATAGATGGACAAATTGTCTGGTCATATTAAGGCAAATGCAATACATTATCACTCATATCTAGAGAGGGAAACAACTGTGCTGTTAAGCTTGCTTCAATAGGGCTTAATATTCATGGTGTAACTATTTGGTTAGAAATACCTGCCTTCGTAAACAACCTCTATGTTGATGATAGGCTAGGGTTACCAAATTTTAGTTTTGCGAATTGTTAGGAGGTTTTGGCTTTACGTCCCCTTCCTTTTGTCTTTTTTCTCCTATATATATATATATATGATATTTTGAGGTAGCAATTCTTTTGCTGCTCCTCTTTTTGGTTTTAAAAAAAAAAGACTGGGTTTGTTTAAAAAAGAAATGGAATTGGGTTTACGAAATTCGAAAAGTTGGTCTCTATCAAAATCCTTTTTAATTTTTTTTTGGAAAGTTTATTAAATAAAAACCAAAATATGGCTTATATTAAGGAAAGAAGCTAATGGTTGAATAATAGATCTTGGTGTGGTGCACCACCAAAAAAAACAAAAAATCACCACCAAAAAAAATCTTGGTGTGGTGTGGATAAGAAAATTACTTTAAAGCCATGCATTTAATCACAATTGAAGAAAGAGAAATGAGTATTTTTTATCAAAAATAAAAAGATGTAGGATGCTAGACTTAATGAAGTATGATGATCTACTTGAATTCACTTAAGGTGAAAACGTCTCTTCAAAATTAATAGTAAATTTTCACCATAGCTCATAAACAATAAGGCAAACTTTATATATCAATATTTTATCATTCTCATTTTATTTTCACATCTTTAGACGTATGGACTACTGGTCCAATGACCATTCGCTTTGCAAAGTTAGTTTGATTTCACATCGAATGTGTCTTTTCATTTAGTCAATCACTGAATTATATATAATTTTTATTAGACTTTAATTCATGATCCTCATTATCATTTTTCACATATAGCGCTATATTTTATGTAAAAACATTGTCAACGTTGACATTTTTTTTTGGTTCCATCGCATGACATAATTTATCGAGATCTTCTTTTTACATAAATTGCATGTACCTGATCAGTTCTGCTTGAACTAAAAAAATAAATTATGTTAAATTTCTCGTTTGTGGAACCGACTGCTCACGCATCAGGCGCAATTGAGATTTATTTATATTATTAGATTATCCAACATGGACATCTATTTTGATACCAACATTAACATCTAATATTTTGTTTGCTTAAGTTTGCAAATAAAATCATATTTTGAAGCTTAGAGAGGAGAAGAGTAAGAAACAAGCAAGGCACGTCATTGTTTGTAGCAAAACCAAATATATTTAACGTAGATACAAAATCACAAGCATGATCTTTAAGAAAACAATGCGATTCATCAAATGGCAATTATCGAAAACAAAGAACATATAAATTTCCATGTTATAAAAACCAGTATGAATAAAGATTAATAAAGGGTATGATAAAGTAGTAAGAATGATAACATTACCACTCGGACGTGGCATTGCTTATAGTATATTAATATTACAAACGTTGATATTAATTATCCGTTTAAACTGCCAGTACAGAATTTTTTGTATTGTTGTGTCTCTTCACCAAGTGACATAACTTTCAAAATATATAGACATAATTATTTGTATTGTTGTGTCTGTTCACCAAGTTTAAACCTGCTAGTACATATTTATTTGTATTGTTGTGCTCTTCACCAAGTGACATAAATTTCAATATATATAGAGACACTTGGGGTGTTGTAAATATACGAATTCAAGCCTTTTCTCTAACAAATGGAGCCACTCAACCACAATCAATTTGAAAATGCTCCTATTGTAGTTGAACATTATTTCAAACTTGAAGAGATTGAGAACTGTGGTTATGTTCTGGATGAAGAACTAACTAATGCGGGGTGGTATAATTTCTTAGATTTAGATCTTCAAGTTTATACTGGCCTCGTTAGGCAATTCATGGCAAATGTTGTTATTCAAAAAGAAAAAATCATTTCAACTGTTTTGAAAATGCATGTTTGTGTCGATAAGTCATCCATATCTAAAGCCATCGGTTGTGCAGATAAAGGATTATCATACTTCGAGGAATGGATCAATGAAAACCCTGATGTTGATTCATTTCTGCTCCATGAAGATGCAGCCATAGGAGAGAGAGTTGAAGTTGCAACCCAAATGAAAGTCAAAGCTAGACTTCTTCATTGCTTTATCAACAAAAGATTCATCCAATGTGACCAAGATGATAACCAAGTCACGAACTTACACAAATTTTGTATTTACAACATTCTGAAAAACAAGGAGGTAAATCTGCCATTGTTGATTTGCAACACAATTAAGGATAACTTTAGTAACGCAAATAGGATATATTATCCAATTGTTTTGAGTAAGATAATGATAGACCAAGGGGTGATGAATGTTTTAGACAGAGATCACAATAATGAGAAAAAAGAACTTCTGTTTGGTCCTAGCCTTGATGCAGATTGGTTTGATGAAGATAATTTGAGACAATTGAATTTCCCCATTCTTCCAAAGCACGAAGAAGAAGACGAATGGGAGGAAGAATTTGAGGCAGAAGATGATATGGAGGGAGAATCTGATGCAGAAGAATTTGATGCAGATTGGTTTGATGAAGATAATTTGAGACAATTGAATCCAAAACACGAAGCAGGGACTTCATCATATACATATGATGAAGATGATGCAGAAGAAGAATGGGAGGAAGAATTTGAGGCAGAAGACGATATGGAGGGAGAATCTGATGCAGAAGACGATATGGAGGGAAAATCTGATTGATACTAGTCTGTTGGTGACTTTATAGTTTAGCTATAAGTTCTGTTTATGTTTGTGTACTAATGTTTATTTTTGTCGTACTGTTTTATGCTTTTGGGATAGCGCCTTGGTGTTTTGTTTTCACATGGTTTGATCTTTTTTCTGCTCTGTGGAATGTGTTATGTATCTTTTTTCGTAGAATTCGTCTGACTTACTAATGACGAATGATATTATTATTTTTTTCTTAAAAAAAAAATTATATAATTGTGTTGCAACCTTTACTCTACCCTTTTTTCTTTTGGCAGAATAACTCTACTCTTCTGTAAAGTATTAAATATTTGGAAACAAACTTAGCCTCGATTGAAGAATAAGTGAAAATAACAAAAATGGATTCAGAGTGAAGGTGTTCTTTTGAATCATTATTGAAAAATTACTTTTAGATTGTGGTAGACTGTAAGTAATTCTTTTAGTGTGAAAATCTGGTACCTATACATATACCTATCAGCGTAATGGATTCAGGGCTTAATCTCATATTTTAAGGAGTTGTGCTCCATATTTCTTTAACAGAAATTCTAGTACCGATACCTATGATAGTAATATTCCAATATTTGTCCTACTTACCAACTTGAAATGTGAATAAGTTTGTAGCACCATGTAGTTATCCACCAATGGTCCGACTTATGGTCAATTGGATCACTCTATACAATTACCTTGCATCGGCGCAACATAGTTTCGTTACAGAATAGAAAGTCTAAATGTATATGGAACTCAAGTTCCATAGTTATCTATCTTATTTCTTACTATTTCTCTTCCAAATTATGTCACTTTGAGAATTTTAGAATTGCATGTCAAACTCATTTTCAGTGTTTCCGTGCTTGGATTCTTCTTGAATATCACTAAAAGACAACCCTGCCATGCCAACCTAAATGGGTTCTTTGTAATTTTAGATCTTCGCCACTGTCCAACACGTGTTAGTGTATGATACCGATACCACACCGATACTTATGGTTACATTGAATTACGCCATTTTCTCAAAATTATACCGTTGCTGACATGTCAGTGTCCTTGTCGTTGTCTGGTATCCGTGTCAGTCTGGTATCCGTGTCAGTGTTTGTGTTTCATAAACAACAAAAAATATCTACGCAACGTCACAGATAGAAACACCAGCCTTGAACCAAAATCACACTCACACGGTAATAAATTCAGAGTTGCAATAGGAACTTGTGTATAAAAACTCATTGTGTGGATATATGATCAAAGACAAACATGCACAACAAAATGCAAATCAACATTCTTATGTATGTGTGCTATGCTAACAAAGCACGCATATACTGGTTTATCTCTCCATCGGATCAAATTCGCTAAGCGCAAGAAGTTCACTCACGCTATGAAGTTTTTACCACATTTTCTTGAACGAGTTTCTGGTTGCAATTATTTTCCTTGCTCACTGTACGACGAACTCACTGCAATCTAATAACTGTCTCAGCTCTTATTAGAGCCTGCAAACTATGAAGAGTTGCAGAAGCCCTTTTTCAAACTATATACCCTATAATAAGAGATTGTATCTTAACCAAAGCATGAATGCTCTAAGAGCCTTCGAACTTTAGATAGCAGACAAAGAGTAAGAAACAAGCAAGGCAAATCATCTTTTGTAGCAAAACCAAGTATATTTAATGTAGATACAAAACCACAAGCATGATAATTAAGAAAACAATGCGATTCATCAAATGGCATTTATCGAAAACAGAAAACACAGACATTTGCATGTGATAAAAAGGATTTTTTTATTTATTTTTATATAAGATTCATTTCAGAAGAAAAAGAGATGAATAGCAGGGAACATAGCACCAAAAATGTGAAAACGATGAAGACATTTCATATGATGAGTTGCAGCAGCCCTTTTTCAAAGCATGAGCGCTCAAAGAGGCTTCTGCGCCTGAATGAAACAAATGATATGAAAATTGTAATGAAGTGCTGGTAGAACATCCAAGAAACTATAGAGAGCAGACAAAGAGTAAGAAACAAGCAAGTCACGTCAACATGTGTAGCAAAACCAAGTATATTTATCGTAGACACAAATCCAAAAGCATGATAATTTACAAAACAATGCAATTCGTCAAATGACATTTATCGAAAACAGAAAACACAGAAATTTCCATGTGATAAAAACTAGTACGAATGTGCCACTGCAATGATTACTTAGCCTCACCACCGCAATTGCAGCCTGTACGCCGCCACCACAGTGTGGTAACCAAAAGAATACAAGTAGTGCGTAATGACTAATGCAATTTGGGTTAACTTGTTTAAATCTTCTACACATTATTAGTTTCCTTTCACTGTAAGAAAATTATATCACTGATCTTTATCTCTCTCAAAGATACCATCAAAAGGTACACATACTATTACAGGCTACTAAGAAAATGCATATCAAAGTAAAGTGTTCCCTATCCAGACGCATAAATTTGATTTTGACATCTTTATAAAAAGGAAAGAAGCTATACATAACCAATATAGTTGCTAAAAAGAAAACGGATTTCAATATAATAATATAGTATAAAAACAAAAAAAAAATAAACCAGACTCTTAACCATTCTTTCCTAACATTTTATGCACTGATTTTTTTTTTTGGCATTATTCAAACCTCCCATGAAAATGATGCCCTAATATAAAGATTCATTTCCTCTAGCTTCTCTTTTATCGTTCTCGAATCCATAGAGCTCATTTTTACGAGCTGATCTTTTGCCATTTCCCTATCCATAGGCTCCATTTCCTCTAGCTGCTCGGTCATCAATATCCTATCCATAGCCTTCAAGTAAAGAGAGTGGAGCAACTTGTGATATTCATCAAGATTGAAGGAGAAATCAAAATCCTTCATCTCAGTCATAAACTTGAGAGCCACACCAAAATCCCTCATCTGAGTATATAACCTGACAGCGTCCTCATAAACCCGCCCATCGCAATATCTAAAAATGAGTGTATGGTACAGCAGAGCAATGATTAACTTAGAATCCTTCTTTTTGGCTTCTTCCAAGATCTTCTCAGAAATATTTATACAAGACGAATTTGAAAAATCATACAGAAGAGTATCACAAGTGTATAAGCCTATACTCTCCAATAGCATCAGCATCTCTAAAGCTTGTCTGAATTCCCTCGCTTGAACGTAGGCACGAATAATACGATCGAAAATTGGTTCTGAAGGATGTGGTAGGGGACCATCTGCAATCATTTTAAAGATCAATTGCTTGGCTTCATCCAAATATTTACCAGGACACAAGTATCTGACAACCTTCTCACAAAGCTCTAGTTTAGCCCTATTTTCCCCTGGGATATCTTTATCAGTCAACATCTCTAAAGCCAAATGTACAGTTTCTTTTCTTGAACAAAGTGTCGCAATCATAGAAGAAGGTAACAACATATCTAACCCTAGGGACCAATTTGGGATTCTTTTCCGTTTCTCTTTTGCTGCAAGATAGAGAGCATAGACTTCTTTGATCATATTATTATCAGAAAACCTATTTAAACAGCAACCAAGTATCTCACCATCATCAGGAAGGAGGGTTTCTAGATCACGCACCATCTTTTGACATATGGAAGCCGCGGTTTTCTGAAGTCTTTCAACGTGCTGGGTATCCGAACTTGATTCACAATCACAAATAGTTTGCAGGGTTAAGTAATATGTATCTTGATTTGGTACACATTGAAATACCTCAAATTTATCAAAAACTTCCAGTACATCCTTTCCTTCGTTTCGCCTTATATGTCTAAAGAAACCTATGAGTTGATTGAGAACCCGAGTGTTAAGAAGGCCAGTCTGATTGTGGCCAATACGCTTAAGCAAGTTCCACAGAAAACGTATATCTTTCTTCTTTAGTTCAACATCGTACTCAGTGGGAGCAGTAGGACATATCGATGAAACAAGGGGTTCCAATACTGGTGTAGTGATGAGGTCCTTATGATTCTTCCAAACCCACTCTACAAAGTGGATAAGATTATGAGGTAGAACATTTGGTTTTTTAACTAATTTAGTTTGACACGAAATTTCAATAATTTTGAGTAGAAACTGTTGTTTATTTCTGAGCGGAGTGTGAAAGTTCATGAATAACATTTCTAATTCAATTCAGTGCCTAAAGGCACGGAGAGGAGGAACAGCACCAAGACATGTCAAAATATCCTGGAATAGTTTGGATGTAGTGACATCATCGTTGTAAGGAGGAAGAAGCATATCAGAACAGCATCATGATCATGAGGAGGGAGCAGCATCATCTTTTGACAAATAGAAGCTGCTTGTTGGATCATATCAGAACTATACGTTGTGCTGCTCAAAAGAGCTTGCAGTGTAAAGTAATATGTATCTTGATTTGGCACACACTCAAATATATCATCAAAACTATGAAAAACTTCAAGGGCAAACTCTCCTTGACCCTTCATAATTGAGAAATATTCTATGATTCTATTGAGAATCCGGGTGTTAACTAAGCCAGATTGATCTTTACCAATATGCTTAAGCACGTAACACAGTGAAAATATGCAATTTTTCCTAAGTTGAGGATCAAATTCAGTATGAAGTTTGGAGCATATCGATTCAATAAGAGATTCCAAAGCATGTGTACTGATCATGCCCTTATTATTTTTCCAAACCTTCTTTATAAAGTGCAAAAGATTTTGAGGTGGAACTTTTAGGGTTTCAACTAATATAGTTTGACAAGAGGTTTCAATAACTTTGAGTAGATAGTTTTGATGGTGAAGTAGATTGGTCAAGTGTAGGTGGTACCTATGTTCTTCGGGAGTATGATTGCTAAGAAGACTCATCAATTTCTGGAAATCTGTGGAACCGGTGACTTCGTCATCATTAGGGTTACTGGAAGTGGATGATGATAACTTACGTAGCAAGTTACTATTAGGGTTTAAGAATATAAAAGCTTATTAGGGTTAGGAAATCTTCTTCCTGAGAAGGAAGAAGAAGAAGAAGAAGAAGAAGAAGTGATATAGTTCCTTCCATGTGTTGCTGCAAACGACACCCACCTCTGCATAGCGTTGAATATTTTGTTACCTTTACCTTCAAAGTGAATGAGAATCACGTAGGTTTCACCTTTTTTTTTGGTCAGGTAGCCTAGTGGCTGGAGCTCACACATTATAAATGTGGAGAAGTAGGGTGTCAGGGGTTCGAACCCCTGCCCCTGGATAAATTATGCAATGTCCCTACCAACTGAGCTAAGCTCACGGGGACACGTAGGTTTCACCTTTACCTTCTAGGTTTTAATACTTCTAGGTTTTAGATCTCCAAGTTTCAGGTATTTATGAAGAAAATAAGCCGTATTGGACTTGGATTTTCTCCTTTCAATATACCCTAAACAAATTTGACTAATGTTGTTTTATTAATGTTATTCAAAAAGATAAGAATTTATATTATATTTGTTATATTTTCTTTAAAAGATTTTATATTTGTTAAATTGTTGGCAACTTTGAAAAAATAAGTATAATTTGTTACAATATAAAAATATAAAATATCTATTACATATATCTATAATTTTAATCAAAATCAAAATAATTTTAATCAAAATTTCATAAGAACTATTGTTCCTAATTTACACGCATTAGTGTAATGAAAAGATGGGACAGGCGAGCAAATAATGCTTGTCTAGATGCTTAAACTATACTTCTATTTATCTTTACTATATATAAAGAGAATATGGTATATTTAGAGGATTTTGGGCTGGTTTTTTGTTATTCCAATAATATCCTTAAACAAATTTTCTTATAATAAAGTTATATTGTTGGTGTTACAAACAATATATTTATTATATTTGTTATATTATTATTATTATTATTATTATTTTGAAAGGATTTTTTATATTATTGTTGTCATTGAAAAATATAAATATAGTTTGTTGAGTTTGTTACATTTAAAAGTCACAAATATTTATACTTTAATTTATATGAAAAAATTATATAAAATATGTTTGTAATTTACATGCAATTTTTTTATAAAATATCATTGGTAAGAGCGAAAAAACGGACACGTAAGTTTATCAACAAACTAGTAACATCATCAATATTTTTTTAACATCAACACCTAAACACTTTTTATTAACAACAAATTTATTAAACAACTAGATCCCTGCTCAAGACGAGAGACCAATGAATCGGAGACTACAAACTAGAGGCACCATATATAGGCGGAACATCCAAAACAAACACCATAAAAGACACTCATACACACAACACCTAAACCCTGACTTCAACACCCATGAGGACAATAACCACCAAAATAAACCTCATCACCAAAATCAGATTCCGTCACGAACCACCACTGAAAATGATATCCATAATGACCCATCACCACTACTCACCCCAACAAACACCTCTGTAGAACAAACAACCTCTTCTCATCACCATAGCTGAGCCACACTCTAAAAGGTCCTAGACTAAAGCTCATACAACTTCCACCACCTCTCAAACTCTGGTCCACCGAAAACACACCATAGCCCAAAACAAAACTTGAATCAAAGAATTGACTCATGATCTCGAATCAAAGAACTGACTCACGATCTCGAATCAAAAGCGATCGATCCACGATACTTCAAACCCAAATCAATAAGGTACCCCTCACCAAACTAGTAGGACACCAATGTGCAGTCCCATCGGTCACGCGTTGCACTTCAGTTTTGGATAAGATATAATCATATTAAAATTAAAAAATCAATAATACTATAATTAAAGATGAATATAAAGATAAACTTTAGATCCTTAAAAAAAAACTTTTGATAATATATTACCTCCGTTCCTTTTTTAGTGTTGTTTGAGTGAGGATTTAACGTTGTTGGAGAAAAAAAATAGTAACTAACAATTGTTTGTACAGAGAAATATAATATATTAAATTTATTCTAAAGAAAAAGTGTGTGCAAAAAAATAAAAAATATATTGATGAATTAAAATGAGGGTATAACGGAAAGAAAATATGCAAAAATACATTTCGCTAATTTCATGTAAATATTCCAAAACGACACTTAAATAAGAACAGAAGGAGTAATATTGAAGGCAGTAGTTTAAAAAATAACTATAGAAAAGGATTGGAAATATACATTTTTTTCGAAGGGAGATTGGATATAAATAAGTGTGCGAAGATAACATATATAAGAAAGGAGAATATACATTAACCAATCCACGTGATGGACAAGGACGTATGCATTTATTTTATTTTTTTTTACAAAAAGGATATATATATATTTTAATATTATAGTTAGAAAAACAATTATATTTTAACTATTTTATTAATATTATACATTTAGTGTGATATAAAGCACATATTAAATAAATATACCAAAGGAAAATCGCGGTATAAAACATGCAACATAAATTAATATTTTATTTTCCTTCCTTAGATCAATACGAAATTGACATGAATCAATAATAATATTGTTATATCTTGAAGTGCAGAAACGATTTCGATCACAAGAAAAGTAGTGATGCCTCCATCCATCAACATGAACAAAACTTCTCTAGTTCTCAATGATAGCCAAATGATCCAAGTAGAGAATTAGGGTTTGAGGTTAGGATTTTTAAAAGTGTTAATCAAATTCTTTTTTCTGGAGAAACCAAAATGATATAAATTAATAACACTCGATGATTCACCCCGCACAAGGCGTGCTAGGAGAGAAACACCGCACAAAGTTTACAAAGTCATAGTGCCGAGCAAACGCAGACACTATCCGAACAACAAAAATAATACAAGTGGAAACCCATAAAAAGAAGGGGATGTTTCCACCAGTCATGATAACAATACATAAAAGACGTCTGAGTAGCTTTCAGTCATAAAAATGAATTTAGCTTGATTGTCTCTGAAATTCTAGCGTACTTGTTTTAATATGTTATGTGCGATGTTTGATCGTTTTCAATGTTTCGTTTAATGTTTCAACATCGTACGTTAAGTAGAAATAAAAACAAGAAAATAAACAACAAGAAAGTAAAGAACACAATGAGTTTGTTGACCCAGTTCGATGACAAACACACCTACTCTAGGGGCTACCAAGCCAGGAAGGAAATCCATTAGTGTAGTCCTTATTCTATAGCTCTTAGCAAACTCCTCGTTTACACTAAAGACCTAGGACCTATCCGTATAGACTTTAACCTAGGAACTCCTAGATCTGAGATCCCATCTCACTATCCTATGGTCAGTCACAGCCCCTGTGACCTATCAGACCTAAACACAAACTCAAA
>Ga0099826_10002981_pt1 | contig 11265 bp, 9 predicted proteins | sample Mtrugardesep15_FD_76830 | JGI IMG/M metagenome (GOLD analysis project Ga0099826, IMG submission 76830) | Root nodule microbial communities of legume samples collected from California, USA - M. trunc garden sep15 | ecosystem: Host-associated > Plants > Roots > Nodule | place: USA: California...
ACTACAGCCACATCTCCTTCATAAAGAAGAGGTTCCTTCTTTTCTGCTGGAAATAAAACCAGTGCAGGATAAACATCTCTCTGCATATTTAACATACACCAAACATTATTAACCAGAGATCACAAACAAATGTCTATGATGTTCAACATTTTTCACTGCATAAATTTCAATTTTACAGGCCAAACAACCAACTACTTACATTCAGTTCTATGATGCATGTTTCAAATAAATCGAAGATGAGATTCATCATATTTCTACCTGATATATATATATATATATATATATATATATATTGATAACAAGAATATAAAATTTAAAACAATGTTTAAGTTCCTCTAGTCTTTGCAATGCAACTAAATTATGCCTAATTCTTTTCTAATTTATTCAGACTTCTCCCTTATTAAAAATACAATGACATACATGAGTAACAGTTGTACAAGCAGTTACTGCTACACAACCAGACTCAAAAATAGCTTTTGCCTCCTAATTCATGCCTGACCAACTTCTTTGTTTTTGGCTTAAACCACAAAATTCATTTTAGTCCAATATTCTAAAAAAAAAAATAACTAAACAAAGAGTCATTTTATGATTTATCACTACTCAGTACTCACTAGACATTATTTTATGATAAGACATTAAAGTGTCATTTAATTCATGCAATCAACCCTGTATAGTGGGAGAAAGCTTTTGTTGATACCGTTGTTATAGCAAAATCTTTTCACACAAGTAACAATCAATCATCTTCATTTGGCCATGCCCAACAATAATGGTACAGCTCGGAAATATAGTGCTGAATGTTTACAATCCACTAGCAATCTCAATATTGTTTAGAAAAAGTGTGGCAATAATCCATATCCATAATAAATATAAAAACAAGACTGAACATTGAGGCCTGGAAAGTATAAACCCACAAGTACCTGATCTACTGACTTCAGTACCAGATGGCAGTCATTCAATGTACAATCCAATAAGTAGATTGTTGGAATCTTCATCGTAAGATAATCAAAATTTTCTGCCATGTAGCAATCAGTTGTCAAACTGTTATATACCATTTAATCAGAAAATTCTTCAAAAAAAACAGTTCAAATAACAACATCCAACATCAATCAAGTCCGCTAAATAGGACAACAACCATTGTCATTAATGAAAAGATCAGAGGTGCAGTGTCAAACTCATTCACAAATTACAAGTAAAAAACAGCATTTCAAGATCAAGTTAAAACCATTTTGATAGTGAAATGCAGAATTGCAGTGCATAAGAGAAACAGGACAAGTCCATTGCCAATATAGAATTCACTGAACAACTTACTAAAACCAAAGCGACAAAATACTCACGTTTTAGCAAAAACGTGCTAAAATAAATAAGATAAACATTAAGCAAGTAAAATATAGGATGATAGAGAAAGACAAACACATACATACAGTCAAATTCTCACCATTATCAGATCCCCCCTTTAATGTATCAACATGACCCTTGATGGCCCGATATACTTCACGAACAATCAATTCCATTCTCTGGCAGAATGCACACCAACTATTGCTAAACAAGACCAAGACATCTTTATTCCATGCATTTGAAGTGTTTTCTTTGTTAGAACGGTTGAAACCAATAACAAATTCAGAGAAAGCTTGAGCTGTGATTCGAGGTATAGAATCCACCTCATGAAAATCCAAATTAACAAATGGAGGACGCATGGCCTCCCTTTGGCCTTGAAGAACATGTTCTGACCATTGATATGGAACCAGGGTTCCATTAAGAAACTCAGAAAGAAAACCATACATTGAAGCATAGTTGAAACTTTTCTCTTCAGAGTAGACATAATGTTGCTGCCAAAAGGGATCAACTATGACCAAAGACGGAATTCTAGAAGTACCAGTGAGCCTTTCAAGCAATTGATAATTACCATCAGAATAGAAAAAGGAACCATTAAAACCAAGAAAATGATCCTGTTTTCCATTATTGTTTCCATCGGAAGAACCATCGGTGGAACTGTATATTTCTGATTGAATAACTTTTGCACTAGGAAGTCCGTGATCTATGATGGATTCTTCAGATTTCACTGCTTTTATCTCTTCTTCACTGGTGACAATAGAAGATTTCTTGACTTCATGCTGAGAAGATAGCACGACCCATTTGGGATTTTTCCCAGGCTCTATAGCAGATTTATATGGATAGCCTTCTGTCATTGCAGTACTACCTGTATGATCTTCTTGAGAAGTTTCTGCTGAAATTTGATTTGACTGAACTTCTGAATGCAATTGTTGTTGTGTATTAGCTGCACTAATGTCAATATCATCGGATAAAAGTTGGAAACCTAAATCCTTTGCTAGAGAACTTAGTTTTCCATCCTTCTTTTGCTGGACAATGTAACTCAATAACTCATTCAAAGAACTCACTTGTAGATCAGAAGCTACATTATCCACACTAACTTGTTTACCTTCATTAATAATCGTGATGGAAGATATCTTCTTGTTTAGTTTAATCTTCTGAGCTTTCATCGCCAAATTTGACTTAAGAAGATCAGATGTGCTCTTTGTGCCACGATAATTTTGGATAGAAACCTTCTTGTGATTATCATTATTCTTCGTATCTATTTGATTCACATGATAGTGTTGTGCCAATACTCTAAGAGCGTTAAGAGCTTCCATACTCTTTCCCCTAGTTTCTGAGGAGTCGGATGATCTGTCAACAAATAGAAGTACTGACGGCTTATTTGCTGGAATAGTGGCTTCTTGATTGTGATCATTCCCTTCCAACTAAATGAAAACAAACAAATCAGTGTACAACTCATAGAAAGATTAGTTGATTGAAAGAAGCAAAAATTCTTGCATGTTGGCGCATATATGTACATCAGATAAATAAACAAGTCTACAACAATAGCATTGGAATTTCAATGTAAAACCGTTCATATGGCTTCACTCAACAAAGGATTTCAGGGTAGTTGATTTGTGACAAGTACAGCCAAAGTTGGGCTTGGAGATGGGATAAGAGAGCAATGAAATATGACATCATATGGCATACACCACAAAATATAGAACAATAGTTAGAAAGGTTTTATTCACCTCTTTGACAAAATAATTATTTCTCTGCAAAACATAGTTCAAGTCATCCTCTTCTTTAAGAATATGTGAACAACTTGAACATCCAGCTAGGTAGCGAACTGCAAACCATAAACCAAAATCAGCAACACCTAAGGATGAAAGCATCGCCCTATCGGAAACCAGACCAAATCTATGACGTTCAGAAGGCAGAAATAATTCCTTCACAGCATTCATGAATTTCTCGTAGAAAGAGTGGAAACGCTCAAATTCTTCAAACGAACAGGGGTTTAGATTATGACTATTCTGATCCTTGAAGCCCCCCAAACGGCCATCATTAACTGATGTAAATTCCCCAAGCGAAGGAACTTCACAAAATCCTTTATTGATGTGGTGCTCGGCCTTGCACATGCCCTCCTCTGATTATGGATGAAAAAAGAAAATGAAAACAGAAAGAGAGGAAATTATGTATTTATTATTTAAATTCAATCTTAGATAATACCAGCAACCTTCTGGTTAGTCTTCCCCTTTGACGCCAGTATTCTATCATTCTCTCCGCTGAAGCCCATTGCATGGTGAAGCCCTGCAAGGAAAATGCACACGCATAGATAGTGACTCGTATTCTGATGAGCGATGTAGCCAATAACACATTCCGAGTAACATATACATGCAAGTAAGCATTCAAAAAAGAGAAGCAGAGCATATGTAAATAGCGAAGTGAAAAAATAGAAAATATTAATACCGAATAAAGAAATTATTTCCAAGTGCTTACCATACACGAACTTATGTCATGGGTGTTTAAATTCAAAAAGACATATGCATTTGTATATACTATATACAAATCAAAAAGCAATTTGCATTCTCAGCATTTATTTTCGCTATAAAGCTGGATTGACTTTATCTTGTTCATAAGCTATCGCTCGTTAGTAATGATGAGAAGCTTGCCAAATGCTAGAAACAACTTGAAAAACATATTCATTTAGCTATTTTTATAAACTTATCCAAAATAAAGTCATATTGGCTTCACATAAGCTATAAGTTGTTTTTATATAAGCTATCATGTAGAGCTTATGAAAATAAGCTGAAAACAGTTAAACTCACTCAAACAGTCTCTCAAATACTCATGGAAGTAAATAAGTTCAAAAAAGTCGATCCAAAACATGCATGTTAAGTTATAAAATAAGCTCAAAAGTGCTTCTCTAAATGTCATGTAAGCAAATGTTAGGTATACATCAATTTGATGTAGGTTAGTGACAATGACATAAGCTATAAGCTACTAATAACACTACTCACCAATAGTACCATTATGTGTTCCATTGAATTTCTTACTCTTAGCTAACAACTTCTGCGTCCATCCACAGAAATCAACAAGAACAAAACTCACATCAGCCGAATCAACAAACGTCGCGAAATCCTTCGAACTATCGATCACTTTAAAAGGAACCTCCTCAGGCGCAACGTTAAGATAACTATGCACCGAATTCAACACATTTCTCGCGGAAAGTCTTCCTGAATACTTATAACCCACAGAATGATGAAAATAAACAGCATTCACCATTCCATCAACACTAACACCAATTGAATCCGTTACCGTTTTCTCGTTATTGATGTGCAAAAACATTAGCTTAAGATTTTGAAATTCCTGTGGTTTGTTTGAGATTGCGAGCGAGATATCGTTCATTAGGGAACGAGATTCGCCGGACCAAGGGAGAGTGAGGAGGAGGAGGATGTGTGGGTTTTGTTGGATCTGGGAAGTGAAATTTTGAGAGGTGAGGATTTGCCATGAGGAGGTGGGGATGATGGAGAGAGATAGTGTTGCTGTTGCTAGGGTTATGGCTATGATCGTCGTTGATAACGGGATCGGAGACTTCATCGTTGTTCACTTTCGGTCTCTGATGTGTGCTGCTACTGCACTGATAAAGACGATGATGATACGCGCCGCTATGTTATTTGTGGACCCCGGTTGTCCAATTTTTCGGATTATAAATCAAATATAGTAATATAATATTTTTTAATTCAAATACATCAATTATTTGAATATAGTAATATTTTTTAGTTAAATTGTTTTATACTAAATGTAAGGATGTATTTGTTTCAAGTCACATTTGTATACAAATATTTTATTTATATGAAAAGTCTTTGTAAGTTTAGCTTAAAGATGTAGCATAACTTCACTTCTCCATATTTAAACTACTAAATTACTTCATCAAAAATAAATAAAAAATAAAAAAAATTTACATTTTAAGATTTGTTACAAGTTTATTCTTGAATATAAAATATTCGTAGATTAGTAAGAAAAATATTTTCATAGAAAATGGTGGGAATAAAAGTTCCTATGAAGATAGAAATAAATCAGTGTTTTACTACCTATAAACTTTCCTATTATAATGGTCCTAGGAATAAATAAATATTAACTAAACATCTTTTTTAAAATGCCTAGAAATAAAACTCACAACTTTATTTATAACTAACGTGCTCGTCTTTCATTTCTTTTTATTGTGTTAACGTTTGAAAATTACGAACCTTATTTTTTTTTAAGAAATTTTGATTTTGATTAAAACAAAAAATATAAATGTTTGTTGTTTAAGTTATAACAAACAAAATTAACTATGATTATTTATTTCAATGACACCACCACCAATATAACAAAAAATATAACCAAAATTCTTTTTTTTTTAATGACACCAAAAACAATCTTTGTTATAAAAAAATTTTTTAAGGGTATAATTGTAATAATGAAAAATTGTTTACGGGTACAATTGGAAGAATGAAAAAATAAGTATAAATATACTTATCTAATTTGTTACACTTTTTAGATGATAAAGGAAAAAAAAACACACATATATCGTGTTTGTTACATTTTTTAATATTTAAATTTATTCTTATATGTTTGTTACATGTATTATTTGTATTGAAAATTGAGGGTATTTTTGGAAATAGTAAAAGTCAGCCCAAAATAGCTAAAAAGATTTTTTTTATTTTTATTTTTTTGGTCTTAGAAGGAGTAGTAATCTATTGAAATTAAACTCACATACAACTATGAGGTTCCGTGTTCGAACCCGAGTCACGACATTCGGGCTTACAGTTTTGACATTTGTCAGTTGACTTAGGACTTATAGACAAAGGATTGTTTTCTTTATATCTAGTATTTTTTTAAAATTATTTTATTTTTATCCACTGCAAAGAAGTGAATTACTGATGTTGATATCATCAAACATTTCTATGTTGTTTTTAGCTTCTTTTTTTTTGCCATGAAATAAATTAATTGATTGGCATATTTTATCTTGGTATGAATCCTTAGTTGATCGGCATGTGTTGTGTTAGCTAATTTTTTTTCCACCCATATCTGTTTTGAATTGACTTTTTGTATAAACAAGAAAGTTTTAGATAATTGTGTTAGCTTTCCAATGGTTTTGGTTTGATCACTTGAAAAAGATTTGGGGATTTTGAGTTATGATGAAAGCACTTCAAATAGGTCTTGGTGAAATACTACGAAAATTCAGCATAACTATTTTTAAGTCAACCCAAAACTTGTGGTTTGATTCCAAACTTCAAAACTTGAGTACTAGGAGTTTAATTAGGATGATTAAGAGTATTTACCGCATGTCATTATTAAACAAACTTAGTTTTCCTTTGATAATAAATTGGTTTTGCAATATGATAATAATGAGACGAACTTGTCGTGATTTTGTGATTTATTGGATTTGGCCTAGGATACTCGTATGTCTAAGCTACTATGAACATAAGTGAGCAGTGTATATGCTTTGTTGAGACAATTGATCATGTTTGCTTAGTTTTGGTTGAATTGCTACAATTGTTTTAAAGTTGTGAACAATAGACGGACTTGCCGAATTGTGTCCTAATGGTGTGATAATTTAAGGAATATCTCATAATCACATTTATATGATTGGAGTATAATAAAATAATGGTGAGTTGATGTTTAGTGTATTGAATTCCTTAATGGCGACTTTCCTTGAAAGTGTTGACTTTATGACTATGCTAATGATGTTGAACTTGATAACGGTATTTTATGTCGTTGTTTATGTCGATGAATTATAGCGTGATAATTATGTTGTTGGTTGTTGATGTGTTGAATTTATGCATACTAAATGTTGATGATTGGATGTGGTGATTGTATATACTGAACTACGTTGTTGAATTATTGCATGCAAATGACAGTGATATTGATGGTGAATGCATGTATGTAAAATGATGGTGAATGCATGTATGCAAAATGAAAGTGAAAATGACGGTGAATTTGTTGTTGAACATGTGCATAGTATGTCGTATGTTCATGCATCATAAGTCGTAGGATATTTATATCCAATGAAGGTGATCGAATACTTTGTATTCAAAATGAAAGTGATTATGATGTTTTTGTTGCATCATGAGGTGACGACCTTGGTGACGATTGGTACCACATGCATATGGAAGTCGTGTCTAGGCGCATTGCATGATTTGACATGAGTCATAATTGCTTATGTGCTTGATGATTGTTGTGATTGGTGATTGGTATACTCGATGAGTTGTATACTTGTGAATTGCATTATTTTGTGGTTTGTATAAGCATTAAAAGTTGATGAACTTGTGATAATGTGAATCTATATACGTTAATGAATCATGTTGATGTTGAATTATCATTTTGCTTAATCATTTGAAGTTTAAATTTATGATTACCTATTTATTTAACTATGCTTTATTATGATAATCTGAACTAACCCCCTAGCGGTCGTTCGCTTGACCGCCTCACTATATTTAAATTATTTAAATATGGTGTAGACGGTGTGTAGGAGTAACATTGTTGCTTGTTTGGTGAGTTGTTTGAGGATAGTGGGAGCTTCCTCTGTTTATCTGCTTTCGAGTCTTAATATAGGGCTCTGATTTAGGATGTCGGTCTTTATTTTCTTTTGGTGTTGACTTTTTATATGTTGTTGAGATTTTTACTAATACGTTGATAATAAAGATTTATTTGGTGATGTATTTATGATGTCTTTGACATGGCTACTTAGAAGTGTATGTTATTTATCCGCTGCGACGTTTTTGAGAAATTTTTTATGCATGCTATTTGAGATTTATCGAAGACGTGACGTCTATTTCTTGAATATTTGTAATATTCATGTTTTATCACTTTAATAGAAGTAGGGCATTACATGCATCGGTTAACCAGACCCTTAAAAGATTACGTGTCTTGATTAACTCTAGTATTAGACCAGCTTTTGATCTTGAATTGTTAGCTACCCATACAAGTCAACCCGAATCATAAATCGAGGTATATTCCTTCTTCACGAGGTATTCATGTTAATCTTACACTCGTAGTAATTCTTGATCTCTGACAAAAGTGGTTGAAAATAAAGACAAAATTAGTAAAGACTAAAATTAATGAAATAATTTATTGAAAGCTGCAAATGGCGGCTATACATAAAGGTAATGGTCATGTATTAGAATTCATATCATAAAATAAGAAAACACAAGTCACTAGTAATTAGAATTCATCATGAGGTCATCAACATAAATCATCATCTTCATGCTGGCCAATGTCTTGCTTTTCAATCATGGAGCTACTCAGCCTCAAGAGGCTCCAACACCTCTTGGTGTTGGTGGAAAAGACACTTTTTGGCAACCACCCTATTGCCTAGATCCTTTTGTCTCTACTACACATGTATTTATGTGTTCAACAATATATTTCTTCAACAAGACTTAATGCACGAGTTTCATTCATCTAATCTAATGTGAGTCTTGTTACGTACTACTACCACCATTGCTGCTACTATATATATATATATATATATTACTTCATCTTAATTTTTCAGGGCCTTTAAACCAAATCAAATTTTGGAAAAGGAATAATGTCACACGAGAATTTTTTACATAACAAAGTTATACATTCTACGACCTTCAATGGGTAAATTGTGCGATTGCATCCTTCTTTAAATTTTTTGGGAAGCATAAATTGTATGGTTTAAAAAAAAACAGGACATCATGTAATCGCATTTGCCACCAAACTTATTTATAGAGTTGGAAATCACTTTTTGTTTAATGAGTAGGATTCCAACACTCTCTAATCTCATGAGACCACTAACCTTGTATATATGTGTGTGCGTGCGCGTGTGTGAGCATGCTTGCTTTCTTTTTTGTTCGTGCGCACGCACGCACACACACGCAGAGAGAGAGAGAGAGAGAGAGAGAGAGAGAGAGAGAGAGAGAGAGAGAGGGGTAACCCATTACACCTTTGGATCAATATCAACGATTGATATGAAATTCGTACATATATGTGCTCTACTTTCTTCTTTCTCATCCCTGACTCCTAGTTTCCAATTTTTCGTTGTTCAAGTCGTTTGGTTCCTTAGAGCATAGAGGGTTTTATACCCATTAAAGTATAATTAGGATATAATTTAATGGAATATGAGCTAGATTCGAACCATGATCATAACATTCGGTCAAACAATTTTGACATTTTTATCTGATGAATTATGACTTGTGGAATACTTTTTTATTTGTTTGATAAAATATATAACTTGATAAAAAATTATGAAATGAGACTGCGCCGTAATAATTAATTGATGTTTATTTACTGCAATGTGATAATGGTTATATGTTAGCTATATGCACACGCTAAATTCAGGTCGACAAATTTATCACAGCTTTCTTTCAAATAAAAAATTCTATCGCAACTACTTGCATGTTGCTTTTATTTTACGATATACAAAAATGAAACGCATGAACAAATATTGGATTGCATTTATAGTCTTAACATGTATGAGAAGTTATATTCAAGCAAATTTCATTTGGGTCATTGTGAAATTTGTTTTGCAGATGAGATAAAGATGAAGAAATAGAGAGACACAATCATTTAAAAAAAAAATCAAAGAACCCATTTTTTTAATAGACAAAGAACGCATTTTTAATTTGTATGAGAACAATATGTGTTTGGCTTGCTAAGATGTGGCGGTTGATTTTGAGCATAAAGTTATTTTGGCAAATCTCATAGATCAAATATGGGCTCAAAGAAGGATGTGGGTGTTGTTTTTTTTAAGTTTAAATAAATAAAAAAAAAGACAGTGAGCCTGTGTAAACCAGCGTAACATGTTAATAGGTACTTGGTTATAAAAAATTGATGACGTGGACCAATGGTTGAGAGAGTGTGAGAGAGATTGCACATATAATTCCTCTTGCATTAACGGTGATGAGTGTCGTGACAACGTTCAAATGTTTGCGTCCAATGTCTAATCAACAAACATTAACTAATGTTTTTAGACACGACAAGCCTACAACATGGAAGGAATGAGCCTCACTTGTTTTTTTTTTATATAAATAAAGTTGCTTATAACATTTCATTAATAATAATAGTCTCAATATAACTTGGGATAACATGATAAGTAGAGGGACTAGCTAAGAAAGTGACTTCTCTAGCCAAAGCATGAGCCGCCGCATTCGCTTGTCGCCTAATAAACTCGACCCTGGAGTTTGCAAAAGAAGATGAAAACAGCTCTCTGTTGGAACAAAGAGTGTTTTACAATTATACCACTTAAGTTTTGATGATAACAATATATTAAAATTATCAATTGGATATGCTAAAAGTTTATTCAAGTGTACAAGACCACTATCAAAGGTTTATTCATAAGAGGTTCTGACTGAATGAATTAAAGAGCAAAGGAATTTTAAATTGAAGCTTGAAGAGCATCTGATTGAAAGCGCTCCTGGAAAATCAGAAGCATAGTGCGTCTGAAGAAAGCGCTCTTGAAGATGACGTCATCAGAAGCAAGTTCATCAGAAGCCATTTCACCAGAGACTGAAGAGCGTTGACAAAGTACTATGTACGGAATGTACAACCACTAAGTCTGCGCATGCTACTGCAACCACCATCTCTGCATTGTGTCTCCTATACAAGACAAGAATAACAGCAATATTCGCAGACATTGTTCCTTTCTTATTGGAATGGATTTGAAATTGTTTTCATAGGACAATCTTCAAATCAGGCAAAAGATCAATGGTGAAAAATCAAAGCTTTAGTCTAGACGAGATGATGAGCTGGCTGGTTCTCAACGTCTCTCTAATCCTCTATAAATAGAGATGAAGACTTGAAGAACGAAGATACATATACGTGAACAAGGCTTGTGCTAAGATTATTCATATTCTCTCAAAGTCGAAAACATTGCTCATCAACAACTTAGATAATTCTTACAAAAGTTCATATCCTAGAATTTCTAAGTGTCTAGAAAAACAGAGT
>Ga0099826_10002982_pt1 | contig 11264 bp, 11 predicted proteins | sample Mtrugardesep15_FD_76830 | JGI IMG/M metagenome (GOLD analysis project Ga0099826, IMG submission 76830) | Root nodule microbial communities of legume samples collected from California, USA - M. trunc garden sep15 | ecosystem: Host-associated > Plants > Roots > Nodule | place: USA: California...
GTTAAAATAACACTAACTATAACAATAAATTCCAAAAAAAAAAAAGTTAAAAATGATTTCATGACCAATCAAAACTGTAGTTAGTGTTATTTTATTTCATTTTGATAAATTTTTAAAAAAATATAATATTTAAATTGATTTTTAGTTCATTTTCTAAAAGAACCGTTATAAAACCGTCAGCAATATGGGATAGCATTGTAGAATCTGTTCCTTCAAGAAAAAGAAAAGCATTGTAGAATCTGTCAAATAATATAGTAAGAATAAAAAAAATGTCACACTCTCGTCATGTGAAGTGTAGTATAGTTTATGTAGTCCCCTCGTAACGTGCATGGACCATGGAGTTTGTGAGGACAATGTTCAAACAAAGAAGTTTAAGGTAGTGACCAAGACGGTTGTCACACAACAATTAAGAAATTTTTATTATGTCTTTTGTAATAAGACAACAACTCACGTAGTTCTCCGAAGACATGGGTTAAGCGATGAAACCTATGCCATTAGAATCACAAGAGCTGAAGAGCATATCTAAGGCATGTGGTGTTGTTATTGGGGAAAAGAAGGAAAGAGAATTAGAAAAATGTTAAAAGAATGTTTTTAGAACACTTAAATCTAATTTATAAATATTGTGTTGGAAAATAGTGTATTTAAACTTTTTAAAAGTTTAAAAAATTATTCTTTTAGGACAATTGAAAGATACATCGGCAAACTGCCTAAAATTATTCTTTTTAAAAGTTTAAAATTGAAAGATATATCAATTTTTTTAAGAGTTTAATTTAATGTTATCACAGTAATTTAAAATATATATATATATTGTCGACAAGTCACATTCAACTATATATGTAACTTAAAATAAATATGATAAAAGTCAAACATTTCTAATAAGGTGGATGATGGGAGCAACAACATGGGAGTGTTGAAAGTAAAACATATTAATGTTCTAAAACTATAAAAGAATGAGATGTCACATGTTTACCTAAAACATTAATATATGAATCACATCTCTTTATATATATTCAATATTTTACGTTCCACATTCAATGTGAGACTAATACACTTGTCCACATTCGATATGAGACATCACATCTCCCACTTGAATCTATTTAATACACTCTTAGCTTTCAGTAAACAAGTGCAAATTTAATTACCGTATTCTTGATTCCCTAAAACAAGGATTATTAACCACGATTATGTTACTACGGGTGAAACTAAACTCAGATATATACATAATCTTGTGAAAAATGTGTGATTAGAAGGAGATTCCCTCGTTAAAAACGACTAGTTACCTTTTCCAGTGAAAATTAATTATCGGTAAAGTTGATAAATACTTTAGACCTATAATATGATAACCAAAAAATGAAAAAAATTGTGAAGTGAATGTAAAAATACCCATTATAGTCAAACTCAAACAAATCCATTTGAACGCCACATTAAATTTGAAGGGTGTTTGTGGAATGATAGTAGTAGTATCAAATTCTTGATCACAATCTATTTGTTCATAATTGAGAGTACATTATAATTTGGCAAAACAATAAGAAAACCTGAGAGTGACTACACTAACTTATCATGCTACACAACATCAATAATTAACCTCAATTATAATCTTTTTTTCAAAGTTTAATTTATACCACAAAATCACTGTTACATTGTGCTAATGATGTTTTAAGCAGATAATGTCAATTCATTGAATAAAGTTAAATTGGTTGGTTTCTGTCTTTTTCTCTCAAACTTTTCATGCAGCCAATAAATTCCTCTTCCTTATATCTTCTCCATAATGTTATAGCATCTGCATGGCAGCATGGGACTAGAACCATATATAATGTCAAAAACACTTTACACTCTTATTTATACCAAGCTAAATAGGTATTACCGGTACTTGTTGATTCCATTGTTCTCTCCTTTTGTCAAAAACAAAGCATAAAATTCTTTGATGGAGGGATCCAAATCAAATTACACTTTTCCACCTGGTTTCAGATTCCATCCTACTGATGAAGAACTCATAGTTCATTACTTGCAAAACAAAATCAAATCGCGTCCACTTCCAGCGTCGATTATAGCTGAAATTAATCTCTATAAGTATAATCCATGGGAGTTACCTAGTATGTTTTGCTTTTTGTATTCTTAGTATATACCAAATCTTGCTTATCATAATGAACATGTTTTTGCTTTTTCTAATGATTGTGCAGAGAAGTCTTTGTTTGGCGAGGAAGAATGGTATTTCTTTAGTCCGAGAGACCGAAAGTATCCGAATGGATTAAGGCCAAATAGAACAGCAGCTTCAGGATACTGGAAGGCAACTGGAACTGATAAGCCAATAATTTCTTCATGTGGATCAAAGCATATAGGAGTGAAAAAAGCTCTTGTGTTTTATTCAGGTAGACCACCTAAGGGAGTTAAGACAGATTGGATCATGAATGAGTATAGATTGGTTGACACAACCTCAAAATCATTCAAACTCAAAGGTTCCATGCGGGTAAGTGTTCAAGTAAACAAACTTTCCGTTCCTCGAATAAACAACTTTAGCGTTTATAATATACGTGCTCGTGTGTAAGCTATTTCTATAACAAAAAGATAAAATAAAGTCAAACTGTTTTCTTAATCTATCATATAGAGCATTTGAAAATCAGCTGAAAATAGTTTATGAAAATGTCATAAGCTATTTTCATAAGCTCTCTCAAAATAGTCTCACAAGTATTTATACCTGTTGATAGGCTCAAATAAGTCATTTAAATCCCTATATGCTTTTACAGTTGGATGACTGGGTATTATGTCGGGTTCGAAATAAAGGCTACTCATTGAAGAATTTGTCTGAAAATCAAGAGTATCCTTGTGAACCAAGCAAGCCATTAAACTTACCAAGTGGTGAAGAACGCCCTACAAACGTGAACTTTCGATCTGACATTATCACAGATTATCAGTTCAAAGACTATAAGATCATAGCCTCTATTCTAGTTGGTGGAGTTATACCTCCAACTGAGAACATGTCGAGTTTGAGCGTTAATGGAAGCAAATGCAACAATCTAACTTCAGTTTATGAAGAAGGTTTCAACAAAGTGAATTCTCAAACTACAATCCCTTCTTTGGAATGTTACTTCAATCCACTAAAAAGAAAATCTAATGAGGATGATGATCAGTTTGAAAATCTCATTTCTTTTAACAGCAAGTTCAACACTGAGAACAAATTAGGCAAATCTCCTAGCATCGATTTTCAAAAGCTAAACGAATTTACCTTTACATAAAGATATCAGAAATGATGAAGGCAAGGCACCGACAATAGAATAGTCGACAATCCTTTATTTTACAGCAGACTTTCATGGATTATATAGCTTATTATGAAGTATAGAAAAACCGGAACTACGATAGGCCTCAAAAGTTCAAATGAATTATAGTTTTAATTCTTTATATGTTGTAATAATTATTGCTACCTATAACATATGGTGCTAGATATAGATCTTTTCATGTATTAAGCAAATTCCTTGTATCCTACTTATCAATAATAATTTATAAATACAAATTCTATTCCTCCAACCCACAGGAGTTGTGTTTTACTTCAACAAAATGATACTGAAGTAGAAAGGTTATTTGTAATTCATATGTATCGCCTTTAAATAAAAATATTTCAGCCTTGAACCGGCATAAATCATGAACTTGTATATCTACATGCACATTAAATTTTTTACATTGCACTTGTATATCTTATGTTTCTGTAATTGATTTAAACATAACTGGTATACTGAGTTAAACATGAATGATAATATCAATCTTCTATGTAATGGAAGTAAACTTTCATGTAAAGATAGATAAGAAAATAAGGTATGAATCGATGTTATTGAAAAGAGTTATGACATGTCCAAGTGACAAGTTAATACATGATGCATGATGCATTGATAATATGTATGTTGCCATCCTCCAGCAGCCGAACCATTCGAAAATTACACAAAGTCCTCAGTTAGTTTAAGGATGCAATATGTCCATAACGCACAACCGGCACAACAAGGAAAAGTTTGAGATCGAGTCACCTCAGTGCGCTGAAATAAAAATAAGATATTGTTATCACCAACCATGTTAAATTAGAATTCTTGGTGACCAGGGGTAGGATATTGGATATAGAACTTACTTGTATAAATACATAACGACTCCAAGAAGAACACATAGTAGAATGATGTCGATGCAGAAATTTCGACTAGACCTCAGCTGAAAAGCAAACAAAATTACATTTCAATAGAAGCTTGCAAATTTTAACACAAAGGAGAGTGCAATTAATCATGTCAGTTACCTCGGTCAGAGTTTTCTTCAGCCTTAAGTTAGTGTTTCTCACATCACTCATTGCCTTATCCACCTGTATAATCAGATCAAGCACAGAGCACCTTGTAATGTATCTACTTGCATACTTGCAATATTATTTTCCAAAGTTATTTATTCCAACATAGAAAAAGCGAGATTGAATATTTTTTTTACCTTTGTGTCCATTTCATCCATTAAAGGAACTTGACGTGCTATTTCCTGAACATAGTTGAGGAGAAAAGAAAGAGAAAATGATTATCCTCTTAAAATCAAACATTTCCAAGTAGAATTACTAGAAAGACAAGATTCATAACCTCATTCATATCAAGGGCTATATTTTTCAAAGTGTCCAATCCTTCTGATATGATATCAAGCCCTTCATCCTGCAGAAACAAAACTTGGAATCATTCATGAATGTAGGTAAAGCAGAAAACTCGGGTTCTTTCTGCTTTAGTATAGACACGCCAAAGTGAAGTAAAGCAGAAATCTTGCACACCTGTTTGATCTTGCGCATTTCATATTCATTTCGAAACTGATTGGATTCTTCACTTTGATTGAAATAGTCACTGTCAAGAGGTCCCTCTGGGGTTGAAATTTAAGAAGAGAGCACCGTTATTTAATAATTCAGATGTCTCTAAAATGTGTTTGGTGTCTGCAAACAGTGATCACCTGGTGAATCGAACTTGATATGCGGATGAGACGAGGTTCCTCCAGTATGACTAGCAGCAGAAGTAATACCATCTGGTATTGATAGGATTCTCTCTGGCAATGCAAGAACAAGATCGTTTCGAATGGCTATGTCTTCACTTGACAGGCCTTTAACCTGTTACTGATAGGATTAGAATTTTAAATGCAAGTATATCCTTTCTTTTATTATTGTTAGTTGAAGATAACATAAACTAAACCCCAAAAAAACAAGGCAACTAAAGCGCAAAGAAACCTTCCATCGTGAAGTTATGGTTTTTGAAGTATCTGCAACGACGAGTTTGCAACTACATTGCAACCACAATTACTGACATATCAACAGTATTTTACTATAATATTTTGTAATAAGTAAGGCTAGTCCTTAATGCAGCAAAAACTAACAAGTAAAGAAATTATAATACACCCCTCAAACCCAATAGTATAGAATATCACGGTTTTATACCATGTCTAACTCATCCTTACAAAACCGACCTTATATTAGCCCTGAAACAATGAATACCTTCTTATTAACCAGCTTAGTAAGCTTGGGAACTTCGTCCATCAATTTCCCCTTGGCTCTACGAACTTCGGCATTCCAAGCCGCAGCAACTGCCCTGTTGGTCTCCTTGGAAGCAGCCTCAGATTTCTACATTGAAACAATTTCAATTAAATTTCAATCAAATTTTGTGCATCTTTTGGACACAATGAAAATGTCAACAGTTTGTTTTCATTATTTCTATAAACACATCATCCCTAGCTTGCATTTAATCTTCTTTCCATCACAATTGTTCACTTTAAAGTCTTACATCTTCTTATTAACAAGTTAAAATTAACACATATTTTAGAAAATGAAAATAAAAAAACATTTAGGCCTAACATTTTTCATTTTTGAATCCTACACACCCCAAAGAGAATTTATCTCATAATATAAAAAAGGTTATCACTTTCTAACTTGGTTAACATTTTTTTTTTAAGCCAAAAGATTCAAAACTTTGCATCATTAAACATGAAGAAAATAAAGAGGGAATAGAAAAGAACATTGAGAGCTTGTTGAATGGTGGAATCAACGGCAGCGTAGAGACGAGCGAATCCATCATCACCATAGGCATTGAGTTCACGTTGTTTATCAATGTCATATTTGTCATATTTTTTGCATATGTCGTCGACACGGAAGAGAATGTCGATGACAGACATTGTTGTTTTGGTTTTTTCTTGTCGAGAAGGGAACTGAGGAAAACAAGGGGAAGGTTAAGGTTACTGTTTGTTTTTGTTTTTGTTTTTGGTTGTTTACAGTGTTTTGCGGACACAATGAGTTCATATTTCTATTTATACTTTTCTCCTTGACTTTATAACTAACAAATTCTAAGGATGCTCACCATTTATTTTCTTTCCATCATGTTTTTTTAATCTCAATTATTAAAATTTATTTTTTCCTAAAAATGTTTCTAAAAAATTAAACATATAATAATCATGATCAATTAATCATAATAGTTGTTTTATTATTTTTTACAAACACATCTAAATTAAAAAAAGGAGAATTTGAAAATAATCTAAAAAATCTTCAACTCAGAAGTTGTTTTTAGGGTCACGAACGATCAAACTCAATTTTGAATAATAATTTATAATCAAAGGGCTCTGTCCGTAAACTTGACTCACAAGTCACAAGAACCCTATAAACTCACTCCTTCTTCGAAACCCTAACCCTATTCCTTACTGTTTGACAGAAGAGTGTAATAGACATGAGAGGAATTCAGTTACAATTGAGTCAAACTCAGAAGATCCGTTTACAGAAGGCTCTAGACCAGCTGGAATCTCTGTCAACCATGAAGATTATCGCGTACTCAATGGCGAAGTTGTTGCCACACTCTGTGGTGTTGTGGAGCGTGTTGACTTTTTGTTTTTCATTATATAATCTGCATATGGAGAAAAGTCTTTGGTTTTTTAGGGCTATTTATTTATTTTTGTTTGTTTGAGGAAAAATTACAGAGTCTTTCTAAATAAATAATCCTAAGATATAAGAAATTTTATAGGTAGTTATGTTTCAACAGTGAAAGAGGTAAAAATCCAAGGAAAACAGATTACTGTGCAGAAGACAATTTAACCACTTTTTCAGGACTGTGTAATAGAATTGGAAGAATTGATTTGTTTTTTTCCGCTTTGTTGCCATAGCATAATGTTATTTTTGAGTGGATGAACAAGAGTCATATATGTATTTAGCAATTTTATCTAAACTAGTATTTGAGTATCAGCAGTTCATAATGAGTTTCGGATTCGTGGTGAAACGATTCTAGGATATTCTGCAATTGTAGAAGAAGGGAACAGTGCATTAGGACATATTTGGGGATTTTGGAAAGTCTTAGTTGCAGGGCAAGCTCCCCAATGTTATTAATGTTGATATTAATGTTGGTAGGATAGCGAGTTACCTTGTGGGATTGCTTGATCCTTCGATACATGAACAGCCTTTTGTGTTGCGATGCACATGATTGCCGAAAAAATAGCAAAAATCTCTGGGATAGCGATGCCTTTTTTCTGCAATCTGGGACTGATTGGGTTTTTGGGGGGGAAACACGTGTCAATAGTGTCATATCTTACGGAGGCTAGGGGTCATAACTTGTGTCAACATTTGATTTGATGGTCATCAATGTATGTTTTCATGAAGTAGGTAAACTTATTTAGGTGTAACTTTTTATGTTTGCATAAAAGAAGCCGTAATTCTGGAAGAAATGATACTTGTACTTTAAACTTCAAAGAAAGTAATAGATAAAGATGAGGGGTACAAATGCTGATTGCAAAACAATTATGGTCATCACTTATCAAGTAGTTAAGCCCTTTTGTGATTTTGATAAGCACATAAATAGGTATGGTGCACAACCATCTTGAGTTTTGAAAGTACTCGATTGGTTTTCTTGACTTTTTGTTTTCGTACATACCATATCACACATTTGATTTCTTTCCAATTAATCTTAATTTAGAATAAATAGCTTAGCTCACAGATGACAAGACCGCCACAATCATCGTAGGCATAGTTATTGCTGTTGTTGGAAACTCCCTCTGTTGAAGAATACATTTGATTACTTCCTCTTGCTGTTCTTGTTGCTGCTTCTGTTGAAGAAAATCTTTGATGATTTGCTTCACCAAGGCTTTGAAGTGAGGCTGAGATAGGTTGAGGCCGGGTTCGTTGGAAGCCTACTTTCAAACCTTGGATTATGTAGCCTTGTCCATATTTGATTCTATTGAGATCTTCAGGAACAGTTTCCTCAGTTCTTCCTTGTTTGATGCCTTGCTTCACCAAGACTTTGAAGTGAAGTTGAGATAAGTTGAGGTCGAGTTCGTTGGAAGCCTACTTTTGAACCTTAGATTTTGTAGCCTTGTCCATATTTGATTCTTTTAAGATCTTCAGAATAGTTTCCTCGATTCTTCCTTTCGTTTCGTCATCTTCCATTTTTGCCACATGCGCACTGGTACCTGTGGTGCCCAACCTAACTCTAGATTTTAGAGATTTCAGAAACAGAGACTATTACTTCGTGAAAGTTTGTTTCACAACCAGCACCTCCAACGGTAAATATGCAGTCAGCATGAAGTACAAAAAAGAACTTGTCTGCAACAAATTCACAACAAGGTCTTATTTTTCTGGACCTCTGATTCGCAGGTACGATGAAACAACATTAAGGTGTATCTGAAACCATCACTTTGTCATGGTTTCAAATACACGTTAATGTTGTTACTTTGTACCAACGAATCAGAGGTTGAAAAAAAAAATCTAGAACTTGTTGTCGACGAGTTTTTGCACACTTCATTCTGTTTTGGGGCTGCATATTTACAGTTGTAGGTGTTGGTTGTGAAACAAATATGTAAGATCCTGAAACGAAACGAAGAATCGAGAAAACTGTTCTGAAGATCTTGCAAGAATCAACTATGGACGAGGCTACAGAATCCAAGGTTCGAAAGTAGCCTTACAATAAACTTGGTCCTCAGCCTCACTTCAAAGCCTTGGTGAAGCAAACAGAGAAGAACTGAGGAAACTGTTCGGAAGATCTTATAAGAATCAAATATGGATGAGGCAACAAAATTCAAGGTTCACTTTAAAGCTTTTCTTCAACAGCAAGAGAAAGAAGAAGAACAACAGCAGCTCAAACAAGAATGAGTTTCCAAAAACTATGTCTACGATGATTGTGTCTTTTCTTCATTAGAAGGAAGAAAAAAAAAACAAGAGGGAATTTCCAACAACTATGTCTACAATGATTGTGGTGGTCTTGTTATTGCAAGCTTGGCATCAAAGCCTATCCAAGATCTATTGGGCCACCTGCTATTAGGTCATGCTCTAGATATCCAGTCCTGTGTGTTGAAGAGTCCCACATTGGAAAAGATATGGCCTGATAATGTGTCTACAAAGTGGGGGCAATCCTCGCCTTACAAACCGGCTTTGTCAGCTTGAGTTTGTTCCAACCCCAAATTCTAATAGCTTGAAATTGTTCTTTCCATTGCTAGAGGCGAAGGACAGCTTTAGATGAGCTAAATATGCGCTGTATTTTTGAGGAGGAAGATGTCATTTGTGTAAGCGCAGTCATGTTTATTAAAATTTACTTACTTTTATTAAGGAAATAACAGTTGACTAGTATCCTAAATTATGTACATGTCCACAGGCCGAAGTAGTTCGTGATTTTCAGCATGATGGCTTATACCTTCAAGCAAGAAGTCAAAAATATGGAAAGGTTTGCAGTCTGGAAAACTCTGGCGCATATTTCTTTTATGAACTTGCTTCTTATTTTCCCCCAAAAAATGATACTATGTTATATATGAGACGGTAAAAATGGAAACTCTTAATGATATGGGCATTGTTGCTTACAAATATAAAACCACACTGTTTACAACTTCCTGTTTATGATTGAGATGTGAATTGTGATCCAAGCATCCTGGAATTAGGGGGTTAATACAAATTTTGATAGCTATGGTTCTTATAGTAACTTTATGTATGACTTGTAGTTATAACTTTGTAATACAATTTGGGTTCTTAAAATTTGTGTCAGCTATATTTTCCAGTCTTTTACTACTGTTACTAATGGCTTTCAGTTGTATTGCAGCTTAGTACCGGTCAACTGCTTACAGTTGCACCATATTTAGTGAAGAGACAGAACCAACATTTCCATCATCTCGAGCACTATGGTATTGATTTAATACTTGGCTGTAATGGATTCATATGGGTCGGAGAACATGTTGAAGCCAGAGATGACATTGTAGAAGATCAAGCAAACCAATCTGATCGACAAGTTTTAATTCCCAATAAAAATTCTGTCAGTGTTGATGAACAAGAGAAAAACTATACTTCACTGGAGACAAGTGAATACATTTGCAGGGCTGCTAATGCTGTTAGAGTATTGTCCACTTTAGGATTCATTGGAAATCATCAAGGAAGTTATTGATCTAAGCCTCTCTGCGAATCTTGATGTACACGACATGCTTGGTTCCGAGTTCTGTGTTCTGGTTGCTGAAAAAGAGGCAGAAAGGAGGAGCTCAAATAAAAATCTGTAGATTGTGAAATTGTGGTTAGAAATCTAAGTTATATTATTCCTTTGCTCATCTTCATAGTGGTAAAGAAGAGGAAAGGAAGCATTCTAACTGTAGCAAGTCTTTCTTCAACCTTGTTGATATTTTGTAGGGTGCCGGTAAAAGTTTGATGAACTTCTTTTTTTATGTTAAAGTTCTTGGACCTATAGGAGAAGTTGGATTAACTGTTTTTCTGACTTGCTTTTCAGGATTGGCACCTAGCAGCAAAATTCTGTATATTCTTTGCATAATCTTATATTCTTATGGCTTGTCTTTGGATCTTCCTTTTGGATCTTTCCCCTAAATGAGTATTGTTTTGTTTTCATACTTTTCTTTCATATTAAAGGTAGACCAATATTTTATGGATCTATTTAAATTGTAGTGGTCTAAGTTGTTTTAATGCTTATCTCAAACTTAACCAATGTGGGCTAAATATAACTTTTTCTTTGAATATGTCATCAACTTTATGTGATAAAAAGGGAATTCATGCTATATATAAAATTGTACAAGAGAAATTACAAAATTTCTGGTCCAAGTATACACTTGTTTTGTATCTAACTATGGAACTGAGTAACAAGGATTTTAGTAATTTTGTTGTTGAGTAACAGATGCTATCCTGCAGTTATGTTCAACCATTGGTTATAGGGTATGCAAGTTACTTTACTAAAAAATTTATGTCCCTCTTCCACAAAAATAAGATCATGTAGTTAATTCCTTAAAAAAAAAAAAAAAAAAAAAAAAAAAAAAAAAAAAAAAAA
>Ga0099826_10002983_pt1 | contig 11262 bp, 4 predicted proteins | sample Mtrugardesep15_FD_76830 | JGI IMG/M metagenome (GOLD analysis project Ga0099826, IMG submission 76830) | Root nodule microbial communities of legume samples collected from California, USA - M. trunc garden sep15 | ecosystem: Host-associated > Plants > Roots > Nodule | place: USA: California...
TGTCCACATCATATTTTATTTTTTAAAATATCTGAAAATTAATTTTCAAAAATGAAAAAAAAAACAAAAAATATTCAGATTTTTTTTCCAAAAATTTTAAAATCGAAAATAATAATATATTTTTTTCAAATATTAAAAATTCAGAAAAAACGATAAGATTTTTTTTTTCAAAATTCAAATATTAAAAAAATTAGAAAAATTATTCGGGTTTTTTCGAAATTAATTTTTTTTAAAGATTCTGGAGTTTAATCTTCAAAATAAAAAAGTTATAATTAGAAAGAAAAAAAAAAGTCAGATTTATTTTTCGAAAAAAAAATATTTTTAAAATTTTTTCAACAAAAAAAAATTCTGGAAAATATTTTATTTTTAAAAATCTGGAAACAAATTTTTTTAAAAATTCAGATTTTTTTTTCGAAATTAAAATTTTAGAAAAAAATAATTTTATTACGAAATTTTCGAAAATAAAAAGTTCGTAATTTTTTTTTAAACAAAAAATATAATATTTATTTTTCAGAATATAAAAAATCCTGAATTTTTTTATTTTCAAAAATTAAATTATTTTAATTTCTAAATTAATATAAATGAATTTATATTATAATTTTTTTTTAAGAAAAAGGCACAATTGCCATGTGTAACCTTAAGAAAATAAAGAATAAAATAGTTATACAGTCAGCACGCCACATAAGCATAAATGTACAGTTAGCATGCCACACAGTGTACCACGTCAGCAAATATGCACAGTCATATGTTGGAGGGGTGATTTTCAGAATTTTTTTTCTTCACAAGGATGCAAATCAAACCGAAAATTTTACAGGGGCGAAAACCGAAAATGACCTATATTACAGGGGTGAAAAACACTATTAACCCTATTTTTTTATTTTTTATTTTTTTTGTTTATTAATTCCAGTGGCAATAAAATTTACAAAAAAATAAATAAAAAATAACACGTGACACCTCACTTAAGTGATGTGGGTGCCACGTCTTCGTCGAATGAGTTAAAATTGGCTTGAGGGGTCAAAACTGCAAAAGGGGAAATACTTAGAGGGTTGGGTTGTAATTTATTTTGTTAAGGGGTCAAATCGAAAGATCGTGATACTTAGGGAGTCAAAATTGCTATTAAGCCAATTATTTAAGCACTTTAAGTTTAATTAATGGAGAGCATTATGTCAAAGATAAAAGAAATGTTTTTAGTCTAATCTTATCATAATAACTTTTACCAAGAACTTTCTTGTGTATACAAATTTGTTAAAAGTTTCATGAACAATTTCTAAAGGATCACAATTTAAAACCCTCCTTTCTTGCGACGTTTATTCATTATTCAAATATCATGCCCAAAATTTAAGATCTTGATTACTCCAAAGAGAAACTCCACCTTAGTTTCAAACCATTACCAAGTATCTATGATTTTATTTAACTCCAAAGAAATTAACCATAAATAACATTGTGGATTCAAAAATTTGTGATTGTGACATGGTTCGTTATTGAAACTATAAAGAAAATTGCATTAAGGCTCAAATAGGGTTAGCAAAGAATAATAATTAATAATGGTGGCTTGGAAAGGCTCATAGTACAAACCAAGTTTCTTGTGTGTATCATAATACGATCGATATTTTGTAAAGAACCAATGAAAGATCTAGGAAAATAACATTCAAACATGGATACTCACATATGAAAGAATTATAGTAAAAAATGAAAAATATTTAGTTCAAAACCTCACTGGTTATTCTATAGAGAAAAGAAATGGAGATTATGATGAGTATTTTTCAGAGCAAGCCCAACTAGTTATCGTGTTCTTGAACTTAGGGACTCTTAGAGGGATGAACCAAGCTCGAAAGTGAAGGTGCGTGCAAGGAAATGGGTGAAATTGTAGGTTGTTGTGGGAATCTTTGTGACTCTAATGTTACATGTATCAAATTCTACATATTATAAAGATTTTGGCTATTAGTTTTCCCACCCTTTGCACTTCTCACGCGACCTATTTTTTCCCTCAAAATATCATTTGCTCGAATTATATAATCTGAACTCTTATAGAGAGATTTTTGAATTATATAATCCGAATTTTATTGGAATCTCAAAAATACATCAATACTTGATAACAAAAGTATCTTCTGACCATCATACGATCTCTACAAAAACTGCAAAGTAATTTCATGGATCATATGAATTGGCAGCAGTGACCATGGTATCATAATCCACTAAAAATAAGAAAGAAAAATTTGAGAATGTATGAAAATGTTGAAGGAGCAAGACTATTTATAGTCATAAAATGTTCCTGTACTATAACTACAGTCAAAGGAAACATGTTTAACCTTTAAAAAGTATTTAAAACTCAATTAACACGCCACAAATCGTCATAACCTATGGTGTAATGCTATCATCCACAATTTAAGAATGTTCCAATTATATAATTAGAACACCTTAGACACAATTCAAATTATATAATCTGAACCATCTCATAATGTGTTTAAGTTTGACGTTTGGAAGGTTTTGTACGATGCACAACACAGGAAAAAAATGCAACGAAATAATTCAAAAGTGTAAAACAACATAATAAGAAAAATGATGATGGAATGAAAGGTATTTCAAGAGGTTTTTTTGAACTTGATCTAGCTGCCATGCCAACTGGCATATTCCTATTGGCAGGGCAACTAGGTTAAGTTCACAACAACCTCTTCGTGTTCCCAGAGGTGTTGTTGAACTTGATTCCTCTACCTTTCCACCTGACAACCTCTTGGTGTTTAGATCTTCCAAATAATCTTTCATAGTTATTTGTTGTCTTTTAAAGCAAATGAACCAATCACGTTTATTTATAGAAGTTTCTATCTGTTGTGGACCACATAAACTGTCTGTGCAACGTGGACCATAGAAAAAACATGTACTTGATGATTATATAATCTGAATTGTCTTGCACCCTACAAAGTACGAGTTTCAACACAAAAATTTTAATTTCAGCGATATACATTAAATATAACAATCTCAAATACATCAAATGACTTAATTTAAAAACGTAAAACGCATAATTAAATATAACGAATCAGCCCAACTAACTTATTCATCTGGTTCGTCCATGAGATCCCTGATTTCTTTGGAGTTCCTGTGTCGGATTAAGGTTTTTTCAAATATCTTCGAAAGATCTTACCAACGAAGCATCCAACTTGATCGGTCTTTTAGTATTGTACAAACCAAATATCAAGAACATGGTTCTCACATCCTCATCTTTCCTGAGCTTCATCTGACTAAACTACACTCTTCTAGCTAAGTAGGTCGATGGACGTCAATACTCAATACCATCCAATCTCCTTGTGCAATTGCGGTTGAGTTTATGATTGATTTGGTCCAGCTGATCCTTTAAACGAAACAACGCGACATCATTCTAAACCTTGAACATATGGGGTTTTCCCTCGTTGTGTTTACAACAAATGATTATTTGGTGTGGTTTACAACAAATGAAAGCAATCACAATTTTTTTTAGAAGTTTTTATGCATCGTAGACCCTTGAAATTTTCAATGCAATGTGGACCACATGAAAATCATGTACTAGACTGGTTCAAATTATATAATTTGAATTGTTCCTTACCCTATAAAGTATGAGTTTTTATCATAGTCTTGAACTAGTTCGAACAATATAATCCAAACATTTATGGCATCATTTCAAATTATATAATCTGAACCACGACAGAAATTGGATGGTAGCTTGGTTAACAAGAATGACTCATTGAACACCTTTTGATGGGTTGGTGATAAGTCAATAATTAGTGTTTTTAAGTGTTTATTTTAGTATGTTTTATTTATATTTTATGTGTTTTTATTCACTTTCTAGAGCTTTGTTACTTCAATTGCTTGTTATTTAATTTCAGGAACAAATATGTGAAAGATTGAGTCTTGGAGCAAAAGAAATAGGTTTTGGAGTTGATTGAAGGAAAAAATATGAAGATCTTGTGAAAAAATATCAGGCATGGTCGTGCCTGACAATGGCGTGGCTGTGCCTCCAAGTTTTCAAAAGTACCAATTTACAGAAAGGTTGGCACAACCCGTGCCTGCAGGCGCACGAATGTGCGCGACCTCCAGACTCTCTTTTGGTTGTTTTCCTACAAGGTTGGCACGACCCATGCCAGGATAGGCACGGCCGTGCCAAGGTTCCAGGCTGCTATTTGCTTACTTTTTCAGACCTAAAACCCCATGGATTGCTTGCTTTGTAATTCTTATTCCTTTTTCTTAGGGCTTAAGCTAGCTTTAGGCTATAAATAGAGCAACCACTAGACCTTGTTTATCATCTTTTGTTCTTGGGAATTTTATGTGACAATTATTTCCATTAATCAAAGTTCTTTTATTTATTCTTGCTATTTACTTTCATGTTCTTCTTCTTCTTAATCTCTATGTCTACAATGAACATGAGTGAGTAAACTTCTTTGTCTAGGGATTGTTGGATGAGTCTAATGACCTAATCCTATTCAAATCAAGCCTATAACCCTAATTTTATGTAAACCCTACTTTTCTAATCTAATCTCAGCGTTTTTAACTCTTATTTTAAATACTAACTGAAGTATCAAAAGAAGAAGGTTAGTATTGGACATGTGAGATTAGACAAGGTTTCTGAAACATGAGAATAGTTTAGAAAACCTTGAGACCTTAAAGTTTCGTTCTTAATGGGTTTCAACAACAATCAACCATGAGAATAGGCGTGGTTGTTGTTGAAACACACTCATTGATTTCGAGAGAAACCTTGATTGGCTTTAGAGAAACAGGTCTTTAGAAATAGGTCTAACATAAAATTAGTATATAGGTTTGGATTGTGAAAGATTTGTTATTATAATGAACCAATAATCCCAAGGCGCTTTTTATTATTATTAATTTTCAATCAATAAAAATCCCAACTTTTAACCTTTAAACTTTCATCTAATAAGTTTGAAAAGAAAATCAATTACACAACTCCCTGTCGGAACGATACTCTTTTTACTACTTCGGTAAAACCGTGCACTTGCGGATTTTACACATCAGTTGGTCAATGGGAATTGAATGGTCAGCAAGACTTGAAAACATTGTTTAACCATGCATTGATCAACCGTTACACTCTATGTATTCATGATTGACAAATCCCCCCTATAAATTCCAACTGACATTATCTCTTTCTTTTTTTCCCTACAATGTGCTTCCACTGTTGGCATTTCATACAAAAAGGTTATTCTAGTGTTTTAGAGATTGAATGAATAGTAAAATAACATGGTGTCATTCCCTAGGTTGGCAACATCTGTTTAGGTATGAGGTTGATATGTTTGAGTGTAAGGTTGATTACCAAAGTCTTCCTCGTCCTAGAGAGGAAACAAACCGTACCTCAACCTTCACCACATGTTTAACATTATACATGTATTTAATAATTTTATATAATAAACGTCAATGTGATTATAAATGTACCATGAATAATATGATCTATTAATAAAATGAGAGTTTTATTCATTTTTGTCTCTTTTCAGTTTAGTCTCTTTTAATTTTGGTCATTTTCAATCATGTGTTATTAATATTATATGCAAATATTGTTTTGCGATTCTGGGCAATAAAAAATTTCAAATTATATAATCCGAAGCATGGTTCATATTATAATAATCCAAACAAAGGTATTTTAGAAAGATAAGAAAAGTCACGTGAATAACACATAGGGTGGGAAAATGAATAACCAAATTTTTTTGCATGCGTTGTCATTCATGCTTATTATGAGGTTAGACATGGCCTAGAGTGAGAATAAATTTCATCTTACGGTGGAATGTGACTCAAAATTCTTATTAAAAAGATCAAAGATAAATACAAGTTCAATAGGAGTGTCCTATTTCAGTTTCCGAAATCGGAAGTTAAGTTTGAGATGACAAATCAAAATCAATCATACATGATAAGAAGAAAATAGGTATATTGACTAGCAATACATTTTTAGTATTTCAATATGTGAATCTCAAATACTTCAAAATGGATTACGTACTGTTATGTGATATGTATCATGCACTAACATATGTCTGATATACCACAATATGTGTTAGAGGAGTATTCGACTATTAAATTTGATTAAAAAAAAATTGTCTGATACTTCTTAGATACTTCTGAGATACATGAGGGATACGACGGTGTAAAATCGATACGCACGAGATACAAGATGTTTCTAATATTTTTGGGATATATGTAATTGACTAAGTAATGATGTTCTATTTTTTGGGATATATCATATATGCAATTGACTAATTGTCCTTTTTTATTATTATCAATATTGCTTAAATTTATTTTCTGTTGTTGTCCATGGTCTGCTTTTGTCTCTTTTTGTTGTTTTGAAAACGCTTATATCATTGATATCCATGTTAAGGTTGTTTCATTGTTGTGTCTTCCTGTTGTCCTATGTCTGTTTGGTCTCTGCTCTACGTATGTTTTTCTTTTGCTTTTGAGTTTTAGTCTATAGTTTATATTTTAAGTTTTAATCTGTAGTTTAAATGTAATTTTTATTAAAGCACCTATGTCATATCGTATTTTGAATTTTGAAATATTTTTGTATCGGCGTATCGGTGTTATATCATATCAAGTATTTGGTCTTCATTGATTTCTATAGTTATACTCTGTTTGAGGAATGTTGTGGACACTCTCTTTCTAACATTATTTCTAACACTCACCCTTTTATTGGGTGAAATCTATGTGGGTATCACACATTAAAAATAGATCTCATATAAAATAGTGACTCATATGAATTTCACCCCGATAGAAGAGTGGGTGTTAAAGAGAGTGTTAGAGATTGTTCCTAGCATTTCTCACTCTCTTTTTCTGTTAGTTTTGGAGTCCCCTCCAAATGAGGTTCAAAGGTTACCCTTTAAAGATATTTTTGAGACTTGCATTCTTATAATTGTCAATTTAATTTTACAGTTTTTTCTTTTTCAGACTTTGTACTTTATTTTATTTCATTCGGTCACTACTATAAACAAACAAAAGAAATATTTTAGATTTATTCAATAATAAATGTATTTGATCTATATTAGTGATCAAATATATTAATTATTCAATGAATCTAAAACGTAACATTTTGCTCATAATAGTGACCGGAGAAAATATTAAAAGGGAGCATGAAAGTTAATTTAATGACATATTTAGATTTTATAAATAAAAAAACATTGTATTTATATAAATGAGACATAAACATGTTGAGATTTTAAATGAATCTAAATGTCAATTTTCCCTTTTGAAATTATTTTTATAAGTGTGATATATATAATTTTCTTCAAAAAATAAGTGTAAAATATATAGTTAAAAGGGTAATATGTATACCAGTAGTATATCTTTCGAAAAGATGTTGTTTCCAAGCAATTTCCTATAGTAGAATTTAGTGGTATATATATTCCATTGTCAGTATCAACGTGTAGAAATCATTACAAAACACCTGGCAGTTTTTGAAAGTGGACTTGGAGCTATTCCGCTTATTAAAAGACATTTATTTGGTAGGTATATATGCCGTATTTGTATTTTTGTTACCGCCAACCTATAAATAAAGGTTGACTACCTTGAGTTTGGATTGGGTATGCTAATTTGTAATTAGTTTCTATTTTTTTTTGGTAGAATGAGAAACAAAAAAAACTACGCACAAGGTTCAGCCTGAGATCAAACCTTAACACTGTTTCAAACAACTTTATTGGAAGAGTTTTCCAAAAGGTCGAATTTAATTTTGAAGAACGCATGAGAACAACCAAAAAATATGTGCAACAATTACTCTCACTAAGATATGATAGTAAAAAATTTATGAATATGCTCCTTTAAACCAAATATCTTCACCAACAAAAAAACGTATACATGCATATGTGAGTGCTACAGATGTTGAAGAAGATAGAGGACTTATAAAGAATTCGTCTCACAAGTCATAAATAACCAGATGAATACAATCTTTATTGTTGACGCGAATTAAAGAGCCAGAATCAATGTCACCTTAAGTACCACAACTTCCATCAATATTCAACCTAAGCATCTATCTTATGGTGGGGTCCACTTAACAACGAGACGATTAGAGGTGGAAATAAGACAGGCCAAACCAAGTTTTGATAGGTCTGATCCTAGCTTATGAAACTTTTTATAAGTCTAAGTCTGGCCTATGGCCGTTCATAGGCCTATTTTTTTGGCCTTGTCTGGCCTGAAAGCCTGTTTCATATTAAAGTTATTAAATACTCAATTTTATTTACTTCTAAATAGGCTAACTCTCCCTATGTTTGCTTCCATATAAGATATCTTGGGAATAAAATTCCTCCCTTTGTAATGTCTTCTTAAGGCCTCTTGAATCTTCCATCTTGATCATCTCAAAGTCTTCACAAGTCTTCAAATGTCTTGCTTTGTCGATTTGCATGATTTCTTCGTGAATTACATCAAAACACCCTAAAATTGCTATATTTTTGGAATAGTAGAATTACATGAATCAAATATAGAAAACATTATAAATGTCTCAAAATCATAAACAATTTCTCTAATATTCCTATATTCTGGATGAAAAACCTACTGAAAATGACTGAAAAACATGATAAGAATAACGTAAGATGATATGTCAATGACATAATGTCATCAATACGTTGTCGTAAGATGTTTTAATGGAGTTTTTAAATCTTAGTTTCAATAAATCATCAGTAGACACCACACAACTGATTGTTTTCTAAGTTAATTCCAACAAAGACGAAGGGGGGATTGAAGGATTCCCTAATCTCCGTTAATAATCAGAATCACAAACCTAATCTCGCATTGGACATGGAAATTAAACCCTGCAACTCTATTCAATTCTCTTTTAATTATACTCTTTGAAATAAGTTTTACTAATTGCTAAGTTGAACGACAATCTTTGTGGAGAATGATATATTTATTACTTTATTACTTGTTACGATTTGGTGCACTTACTTTTTTTTTTAGGCAACAAAGAGTTATATTAAATAAAAAACGAGATACAGAGACTAGGGGGACATTAAACCTGACCCAAGTACAACCCAAATGGGTATAAAACATGAAAGTACAAACCAGGTGGACCAACCTCATCAATCCTAACAAAACAAACATTCCTCTCGAGCGCAACCTAGCGAACCCGCGTACGGGCACGAAACCAGATTACAAAAAAAGGTGAAGAGTGAGCGTCCATAGGATCAACCAGGTTCACAATTGGTGAATGGATCGACTGCCAACACGGTATCACGATCCACGTACCAGCAACCCCCCTGAACAATGCAACAGGCATAAAAGCTCTTTCGAGCATAACAGTCCAATCTCAATCTGAAAACTAAGATGGATAAGAGGTACCGGAGAAGAGGCAACCCTGAAAACTTAAGACTTGCAGATCTCAACAAACCTGAAATATCATAGAATCAATCATCAAGCATACACCAATTCAACCGATTTCAAAGAACACCAAACAACCCTTTCGGGTTAAAATAACCAGACTCTTTCGAGTTTAAGCAACCAATTCTCATTAACCAATTTCTTCTATCATTAACCAATTCTTATGCTCCCTTAACCTTAAACAACGTCCTAAATGCATCTAAATTAATTAAAAATCTTGTATTTGTGCAAAATTTACCATTGCCAAAGAAGTTTATGTTGAATTTAATCCATTTGGTTTCCCTGTGAAGAACTTCCAGACATGGATGCCTTTAATGAGATGCAATAACTCGGATGATCTTTATCCTTTTATTCCAAGACCATTCACTCAAAGCACAACACCTTTGACCTTCGCCGCTTTATCAAATGAATTATGACATAATTGTTTAGGACATCTAGTAGCATTCATTTTAAATTATCTTCACCGAAACAATTTTATTATTTGTAATAAGTTTTGGAACAATTTGATTTGTTAGTTTTTTCAATTTCAAAAAGAAATAAAACTACCTTTCTATGAGTCATTGTTTTATTCTTTGTTGCTTTTTGATATCGTGCATAGTGATCGTTGGACATCACCAACTCTTAGTTCATATGGCCATTGTTATTATATTTTACTTCTTAATCATTTTACGAATTTTATATGGACTTCCCTCTTGCAAATAAGTCTCAGGCTCACTCCATTTTTCTCCAATTTCATAATCACATTAAAATACAATTTGAAAAATTTATAAAATGTTTTTAATGTGATAACGGCAAAAAGTATGACAACAATATTTTTGATAAATTTTGTGAGAAAAATGGAATGATGTTCAAGTTTTCATTTCATCAAACCTCTCCCCAAAATGAAAAAGTCGAGAGAAAAATTTGTACCATAAATAATATCATACATGCTCTTATTGCTCATGCCTCATTACCACTGTATTTTTTGCATCATGCACTTCAAATTTCTACATATTAAACATTCTTCCCAACAAAAAGCTAGCCCTTTAAACACCAACGACAATCTTTTATTAAAAATCCTCGTCCTATTCTCATCTTAAAGTTTTCGGATGTCTGTGTTTTCCTATAATCATTTCCACCACTGGAAATAAACTTCAACCAAGATTAACATCACATGTGTTTTTAGGATATCCCTCTAATCATAGAGGATATAACTGTTTTGAGTTGTCTAGTCATAATATCATCATTTTTAGACATGTTTTTGATGAAAATGTTTTTCCCTTATCTACTTCACATTCTGAGTCATCATGCTATGTTTTTTTTTTTTTTTTAATACAAGCGATGAACCTTTTCCATACTCACAATTTTATCCTAATAACGTTCCTACTTCTCCCACAACGACCACACCTCAACCAACGTCACCCGCTTAAATCTCTCGCAGCACCACGATTACACCTTAACCAAAATCACCTACATCATAACAAACACCAATTATTGTTATAAAGAACACAACTCCTCAACCCACCGCTACATCTAACACACCTTCTCACCCTCACATACCTACACCTACCAATTATCTACCAAATCCACAATTATCTCCTCAAATGACCACCCGAGAACAAGATGGCATATTTAAACCGCGCCAACTTTTTAATATCCACACATCTAATCCCCCCATCATTTCTCCTTTGCCTACTAATCAAATTAATGCATTACATAATCATAACTGAAAAATAGCTATGAAAGACGAATATGATGCACTTATTGAAAATAAGACGTGAGATTTAGCGGCACATCCTACTAATGCTAATGTTATTCGAAGTTTGCGGATTTTCATGCATAAGAAAAAATCAGATGGTTCCTTTGAGAGATACAAAGCTAGGTTAGTGGAAAATGGTTCTAATCAACATATTGGTATATAAGAAAAAATCAGATTGTAGTAAATATTGTGATGGAAAA
>Ga0099826_10002984_pt1 | contig 11262 bp, 8 predicted proteins | sample Mtrugardesep15_FD_76830 | JGI IMG/M metagenome (GOLD analysis project Ga0099826, IMG submission 76830) | Root nodule microbial communities of legume samples collected from California, USA - M. trunc garden sep15 | ecosystem: Host-associated > Plants > Roots > Nodule | place: USA: California...
GGTGACACTGATTTTGCTCAAGATACATTGTATTATGGCGAGTATGAGAATTATGGACCTGGCTCATCAACAACAAATAGAGTAAAATGGCCTGGTTATAATGTGATAACAAACCCTAATGAAGCATCAAAGTTTACGGTTGCTGGACTCCTTGCTGGCCCAACATGGTTGGCTAGCACTAATGTGCCATTTACATCTGGTCTTTGATCTTTTATGTTGTGCTTTAGCTATTTCTTCATTGCCTCAATTATTGCACTTAATTCTTTGTAATTAAATTCATTGTAATTCTTGTAAGAGCATGCTCATATTCTTTTGAACACTGCGAGAGATATTCTTTTTCTTATTCATATATTCATAAAAAATATTATTGATCATATTCATATAAACATTATCGTTGTACAATCATACCTTGAGTTTAAGGGAAGCTATTAAGAATAATGATAGTTAGTAGTGTAAGTAATTAGTTCAATTATTGGATAAGTGTGAAATACAAAATTAGTTAGAGTTTATTATTAGGAAGTTAGTTTGTTAATCCCCCTTCTAGTTCTATATAAGAGCATCACTTGTATTAATTTTACTACCTTTTATCGTAATGATTCTCTACGAGTATTATTCTCATTCAACCTTTAAAGTTCTGTTCATTCAATTTATCCAAATCCTCAAAATCTTAACATGGTGTGTTGGTTGAAAATATACATGTTGAAGAAGTCCCGCAATATGCTTAGAATTGTAAAGGAAGAGGTGCAAGGCAAGTTAGGTTGTTTCTTGAAGCGCAAGACAAGCAAGGTGGTTCCTTCACTTGGTTACTTTCTTGCTTGGCAAGTCTTGCATGCCACGAGGTTTGTTCTTAAATTGCAAGACAAACATAGAAATTCCTATATATAGGTTCTATCTTTTTGCAACAAGATGCATACGTCAGAAACACTTTAGTTTATATCTTTCCTTGTTTCTTTTTTTCTTATACTCTTGTCTAAGAGTGTTGTGAGATGTAGTTAGGTATTTTCTTTGGATGATGTGTGTATATTGAGGCCATTACCTATTTGAGAATAGTCTATATGTTGCAAGAAACTTCATATATGTTGAAAACAAATGTGGTTTTTTCTCCGCTTTGAAGTTTTAACGTTATATTCTTGAGTTTCTTCTGTGTTATTTTATTTTCTTTATGCTTGTTTTTCCATACAACCAGATCAGAACATTTGGTTTGGTCCAAGGATATAGATAGAAATTATTATTATGATATGATGTGGTTGCAACATTGTTTGATCTTCCACATCAGGGAAAAAAAAAGACGGTACTACGAAAGTGTTGCAATCACTAGTTTCGTTGTGAAGTTCGGGCTATAGAAAACGGATGGAAGAATGAATTTTGACTTGCGGAAATTTCAAGTCAAGGATGGGTTGATACAATCAAGATTACACATGGTATAGATTAGTACATGAGAGTTAATTTACATTGATGCAAGACATGCTCTGAGATAATGCCGGTGGTTGACGAAATTCTTGCAGCATGGAAGTTGTACCATAAGTTTTCAGCTTGTTTTTCGATATGTGGAAATCCTTGGAGAGGTTTACTTTGATTGAGGTATACTCCTTATGGTAGAGTATGATGGATTTTTGAACTATGATCAATGGCGAAGCAAAACAAAAATGCAAGTGGGCCACAAAAATGAACTATGATATATAAAACAAAATTTCTGTTGTAGTGTGCATTAAACATAAAGTTGAAAATCAAAAAATTAAACAACATATATTAAAAATTTAAAATAATTCTCTACACATTCCGAAATAATTGAAATCATATAAATAATAATACGGTTCTTGCATTATGATTCTTGCGGTTAACCTTGGCAACAACTACCATCTTGTCAAAAAGTGGTTTACCAGTCGGTGAGAATAGGTAATCCAAAAGACTATTGCAACACTGATTCTTGGTCACCTGCTTGGTTTGTAAAACATCCCTGAGGTTATACCATTCCTTCACCATATGCTTCAATGCTTCTGTTAACTTGCTCTCAGTTGTCAAAGGATCTATCTCATTCACTTCATCCTTTTCCACTTCCATCATCTTGCAAGTTTCATTCCTAGGATTATCTTGAGTTGTTCTAGGAAATCTTGTTCGTGTAGCATTTGCAAGGTCAGTAGACAATTGTCTCATCTACACTTCCAAGGTTTTTACAGCAATTTAGCGTCGCTTTTCAATATCTGAAACTTCTTTAGCTAGTCTTTCAATATGACCTTGGGTATTCCTCATACCTTGAGAGAACATTTCTTTTAAACATTACCTTGGTTGTTGCTGCTAAGTCCCTTGGGGGCTGGTTTGTCTGTGGTGGTTGGAGGACATTGTTGCTTCGGTAAGAGAAGTTTGGATGTTCAGCCCAAACTGGATTGTAAGTGTTTGAGTATGGATTCCTCTTCTGCCTAGAATAATTCCCTATATACTTCACATGCTCCTCTGAAAACCGCAAACTTGCTGGTAAGCATGCACCTCTTTCATGAGCTTGCTCGCATATGTCACAGTTGGTGTTTGCAGATAGTTGAGCAACTTCTCGAGCTTCCAACCTTTTTGTTATTGTTTCTAGTTGTATGTTGAGAAGTTTATCGCTGGAAATTAAAGCATCCTGAGTATTTAGATCTATCATACCTTTCTTCCTTGGGGTCGCCTCTTCCTCGTTGTGTCCTTGATACTCATTCAGTTGTCAGTCAGCTCTCGTACTTCATCAGCTGTTTTGATTTTCATGGTTCCTCCTGCAGAAGCATCTAGTAACATTTGAGTATCTGGTTTTAGTCCCGTAGTGAAGGCTTGCATGATATCCATTTCTGACAACTTGTGACCGGGACACCTCTTCAACAATAGCTTGAACCTCTCCCATACATCATAAGGACTTCTCCCTCTTGTTGCTTAAAGCTGGAAATCTCCTTCATCCGTGCCAAGTATTTTGCAGTTGGGAAATGCCTGTCCAAGAACTCCCTCTTGAGCTGATCCCAAGTCTCGATTGTACCACTTGGTAGTGCATCTAGCCAATCCCTTGCCCTTCTGGTTAGAGAATAGCCAAACAACCTGAGTCGTTTGTTTGATTCTGACACCCCAGTTGGGTTGATTGTACTACAGGCATCCAGAAAGTGTGTCAAATGAGCGTTGCAATATATATTTGTACTACAACTGGGTTGATTGACTACCTTGAATTATTATATTTATTCATTACTAACGGTATTAATTTTTTTTGTAAAGGACCATAATTATTTTATTACAATATCATAAACACATATAATAATTTTATTACAATAACAAATAACATAAGCATATATAAATAGGTGTAATATTACGCTCTCCATAAACCTAATCATATCTCTCTCTGCACGCTGCATCCTCAACATATATCTCTCTTTCCCTACCAGCCACAACACCCGTGGTTTTGATTTTCAAATCAATGGCTTTCAATTTCTCCTCCAATCTTGAACGCCAGATATATGAAAACAAAATTGATTTGCTTGGATTTACGGTTGAACAGACAATGAACATTGTCAATTTCATTTCGATAGACTATCACAACGGGCGTCTTCGTTGTGGATTTGTCTAGCAGAATGATTGCTTAACTCGTTTCTTCGATTTTCTGCATATTGGTATCTTTATAAAATGCTGGAGCTATTAGCTCACAATACTACATTCTCAGTTGTTATCGAAATCTAACATTTGAGATTTTACAATTGATTGGAAATCTCAAATGGTGTTTTGAGGGAGCATAGTAGTATGAACTCGAAGCCTTCTTACTCGATCACGAGAAGTATAGCAGGATATTTGTTGAGCAACTCGAGTGTAGTGAGAAACTCTTGATAGAAATAACCAATGATATTTAAACTAGAGAACAACAAGTTCTTGCGGAGCAAAGAGGAATATTGGCTCAATGGAATGGTTTTGTGGAAGGATCTGAACAAGTCTTGAGAGTGCTATCTCAAAACTTGCTCAGATCCCTCCGTATAACCATTTCATTGAGCCAATATTCCTCTATGCTCTGCAAAAACCTGTTGTTCTCTAGTTTAAATATCATCAGATATTTCCGTCAAGAGTTTCTCGCTACACTCGAGTTGCTCGACAAATATCCTGATATACATCTCGTGATCGAGTAAGAAGGCTTCGAGTTCATGCCACCATGTTTTCGCAAATCACCATTTGAGATTTTCAATCAATTTTAAGATCTCAAACGCTAGATTTTCTTTAACAACTGAGGATGGAGTATTGTGAGCTAATAGCTCCAGAAATTTATAGAGATACATGTATGCAGAAAAACAGAAGAAACATGTTAAACAATCATTCCGCAAGACAAATCCACAACAAAGACGCATGTTGTAATATTCTTCCGAAATGAAATTGGCAATGTTCATTGCCTGTTCAACCGTAAACCAAGCAAATCAATTCTGTTTTCATACACATGGCATTCAAAATTGGAGGATAATTTGAAAATGAAAATGGAGGGTGTTGTGGGCACGAAAAGATCATAGACATAAGTTGAGGATGGGGCGGGGAGAGAGAGAGAGAGAGAGATTTGATTAGGTTTATGGAGAGCATAATACTTCACCTAGAGAGAGATGATTAGGTTTATGGAGAGCGTAATACTGCACCTATTTATATGCTTATGTTATTTATTATTTTAATAAAATAATTAATATGGTCCTTGACCAAAAAAAATAAATACGGTCAATAATGAATAAATAATAATTCAATGTAGTCAAAAGAAAAAAAAAAGTTAACGTAAGGATTGGTAGTTTTTTTGTCCCTTACCGTCTTTGAAGGTTTTTGCACACAGAATTTCATAAACTATCAATGCGTTCATACCTGATATAATTGTTTTTACTTTCTTCTTACTAACGACTATTTCAGGACATTTTTTAAGGATTACAAATTAAAAATTTAATCAATAAAAGAAACTTCAAATTCTATTATGTGGAAACACAAATTTTCATAAAAGTTTGCCATTTAAGATCTATAAAGAGTGTTCTGAAATACTCGTTAGCGTTTTCCTTTTTTTTTCTACAAGGGTGTAAACCTAGAACCTGCTCCAAACTTTTTTCTATATTGAACTTCTTCACCCCCTGTAAGGAGTGGTTTACAACCAATTTTTCATCCTAAATCACCCTCATTAAATTGTTTTGTTTTCATCCATTTTATTTAAATAAGTGATTTTCACGTATATTTGCTTTTTCTTCTGCGATTTTGTTCGTCTTAGTGCGATGTGTTGTTTTTGTTTGTCGTCTTACTGAGGTGTTATTTTGTTTTTATGTGGTGTTGATGGTTGGATTAGGCAAGTGTACCAAATCATTTATCAAGTAATAAAGTGATAAGTAGAGTGTCGTATCCAAAGGAATTGTTGTTTCGTCTAAACAATTTGCGTTACTTATTTGGGAACAAAATAAAATAAAAGAGATAAGGGCTTAGAGTTTTGCAAAGTTAATATGTTTGCAACAGAGCAAAGTTTACATGTTTTGATCGCAGAACGTTAGCGGCGATTAGGATTCTTTGAATCCCCTCTATTTATTTGTTGGGAATAAATAACAGTCAAGTCAAGTTCAATTATTCTAAGTAGACTATTTAAGTGATGAGTTCGTTGGAACGTGATAATCAAATCAGCCATCAAGTCTCACCTATTGGTCGTACAGTGATCCTTACGTGCGGGTCTTACTCTCTCATAGATTTGTTATATCCCTTCGCCTATGGAGTAGCACCTGCTGATCCACGTGATGGTTCGTGGGGGTCTTACTCGCTTAGGGGTAATTGAAACATAAACTGAAATTAGAGTTTCTAAATTTCAAAAGGTATGACTTCCCAATATTCCTAAAGATCCCTTCATATATGAATCTTAGAAGTACGTAGCACACTCTCCCTCTCGGTAGTTCTACAAACGGGTAGCTCTATCAGCGTCTACCTTACCAAGGTGCGAGAAGAGTCGTTGAGCCATCAAGAGTCATTGGGGCCATTTCCTGATATGGATAATTCTGTTAAATGGTCATTTGAAATTCCTTTGCTAAAACTAGAACCCATACATTCTCTTTATCCTTGAAGTTGTTTGTCTGTTTCTACATGTAGTCAGAAGAAGACAAAACTATACTAAGATCCTTGATAGAGACAGCTTCAAAAGACGATCTAACTGATGTGGAGACTGGGTCGCTCATGATCTTCTGAGTCTAGGGGTGTTCCAAGTCTAATGATGTCTTCAAGTTTGAAGGAGATGAGTTGTCTTACTTTTCCTTTTTAAATTAAGGACACATAAAATACTGTTAAAAATGAATTAAGTGTTGTATGATAATTGGTCATTTAATTTTTACAGTGTATTAAAATATTGAATATATATATATACTATTCTCCCCTATAAAACTCTCCAAAACCAACTCGAACGAGATTTGGAAACAACTATGTCACAAACAAATAGAATCTCTAATTTATTCAAAAAAAAAAAAAACAAGAGTTCGAGGCAAAGATGGTTTTTTTCACCATGGTGTTGAAAAAGTTAATATGACTCTACCCCAAAAAGAAATTAGGTTTGATCCTCATAGTCAACAATTTGAAATATAGTCCAACATTGAAAAACAAACCTAAAAGGCATAAAGCATTGAGGATAGCTTGAAGTCTTTTTTAGGTCAAAGATCCTAATTATAGCATGTTAACAAAAAAAACAAACTATGTATAATTACCACGGTAGAGGAATTTGGAAGTTATTTTTTTTAAATTCAATGACAGAAGAGTCTACTCTAGAAAAATTGTCTTAAGTCAGATCCATTATTTAAAAACAAAGAAATTCCCAACAGTGATTTCCTTTGTATGGAGAAAGAAAAGATAAATGATATTTGAACAACCATTTTTAACAATTTTTGTAATAATTTTCTCTCTTACTCACATAGTCCTTCTACTTTCTCTCTATTCATCAAAAATAAAATTCCAGTTTCACACACATGAGAACTAAGGTCAGGAATTAAAATACAAAAAATTAATAACACCAATGGAACAAGCAAAACTTTTGACACAGGATGCAAAATTTAAGTACATGATTGAAATAAATTAAAATTTGAGAAACTACTGTAATCATCTATTAAGATTATGAATCACCAAACCCATGTAGCATTAATCACATTTTGTTGAATAAAATATAAACAACCAGAAAATGTGTACAAAGTATGCCATAACTAAAAGAACAAAAGCATATGTTGTTTTCCTTGGACCAAGAAATCACTAATCACACTTCCTGACTGGTCTAAAAAATCACTATTGAGAACTCTAAAAATGCCACCTAAAGCTCTAGCTAGATAAGAAAATCAGAAGAATTCCCATGAGCAAAGTAAAAAGGAAGCCCCTTCCCAAAGTAGAATCTGCAGAAGATGAAGAATATGGCTGCTTTCTGCAAGTAAAAAGAAAGTAAAAATTTAACAATAAGAGAAGACAAACAAAAGTACAAAAGGCCTAATTTTAACAGATTTTAAAAAAATTGATATTCAATGTTTAAGATAATTTAAAGAAAAACAAAAACTATTCAGGGTTTGATACAGTAATGAAAATCACAGTACAAAAATATATATTTAATAAAAAATATTTTCAAGAGAAACTACTCAAAAGTCAAAACACATGCTCATTTGAAGCAGATTTTAGATTATTTTTTTAAATTGATAGATAAAACAGATGAAAACTTTTAGATGTGATTTTTTTTTTAAATAAAAATAGAAAATAGGCTGTATCAATCGGGGAATACAACAATGTCAATGGCAGCATGAGACATTACTTTTGTAAGTATTTGAGAGGGCCGCAATATAGAACATTATCTGGTGCACCAGTCTCTGTGTCACCGGCTTCTTCAGGATTGACAATCCTCAGATAAGTTTCTTGACCTAGGTACCACCTGTCGAGATTTTCTGCTCGCAGATTCCATAATCCAACATTGTCTAGAGACACCATGATTGCTGTCCATGCTCCGGGAAAAACCTGATATAGTGGTAAAATAGACAGATGATTGATCGAGTCCCCTAGTGATTGAAGATTTATAATGCCCACAAGTTATCAAGAACAGTTGTGAAATACTCCCTCCAAAGATATTTATGTATTAAGTCTAACTTTAGATTGTAACTTTATCATTACAGTACTGTGCCATTTTAATTAATAAAAAAAATTATGTCCCTAATTTATTTTAAAAAGCACATGTCACCATGCATAAGCATGCTAACATGTACAAATCATTTGAAAAAACCTAAGGAACTCTTTGGTTTGAGAAAACATTTTTTTGTGATCCATCTTGAGAAAATTTGTGGACAAGATTTTCGTGTTACTATATAAATCATTTAAACCATTAAACATGTTCATAGCAAACAGGTCCTAAATTAAAATCATTAGAAAATCCAGCTAGTTGTCACTTGCCAATATTACAAAATTATAGAAAAACTTTTAATCAATGAACACAAAAATTTAAAAATAAATAAATAAAATAAAAATAAATAATAATAATAATAATAATAATAATAATAATAATAATAATAATAAGTAGACAAAGAAGAAGATCACACACCTGAGTTGTGCTGCGAGATATTGCATCCCACATATTGTAAGAGTTTCTTGAATTTTCGGACCAATCACCGTAGTCCATGCTAAATCCAAGAAATAAATTGTTACAAAGGTGATCATTATACAATATTGTAGTTAGTAACAAGAGAAAGTGAAAGGAGTTGATTCTTACCCAACAACAAAAAAGGAGTACCCATCCAAGTGAAAGTTTTGAACAGAGGAGTCATTGTTTTGCAACACAATCTCAATGAACCCTTTATATGAAGCATTGATGATAGATCTATCAATCACTGGTGTTCTGTTCATCGGCTTGCTGGGAAAATCAAGCTTATAAATTCCTCTAAGTTGTTTATTGTCAGCAAGCCGAAAAGGAACATCGGGTTTTAGAAATGAGATTCCGTTAATTGCAGCTCGAGTGGTGCCGTTGATCGTCACCGGTGGTGTAACCTTTAACAAGTAAGTATCAGTAACGTTGATTGAGCCGTACCGAAAGGACCCTTGAGGGTTAGGACGAGCTCCACTTGCAGATGTGTTTTGCCTACTCAACGTCATTATGTAAAAAACAATGCATATTAGCCAACTGATAAGGGAAAACATCAAGATGCGACAAAATATAACAAGATACAGAAAACATAAAGCTTTTCCCTTGATCATTTCAGGTCATTAGAACTAAATATAACAAGATGCCACTATCTTTTTAGCAAAACTGTCCACATTTATATTTTACACTCCATCTACCAACGTGAGTTGTCACTTAACTCTTGGAAATCAGTGTTGTCAGTCACAAAAAATAATGGTTTGTTCAAAATCTGTTACACAACAGTGTTATATCAGCACTAGGGCCACTATTTGACAATATTTTGTACAAAATAGCAATTTGTTCAAATTCCGCTATCTCATTACCTATTTAACAACACTGCTGCAAAAAGTATGAATGTAGAAGCAAAGCAAGCCAATATGTTCTTTCACTATTACATGCTAGTTGGTTAACCTTGCAAGGGAATTTGTTATCACTCACTCTTGTAAATTGTTACAACTCTGAAGCAAGGTAGGTATAGGTAATAATTCAGTTTTGGCTAACACAGATTCCAGAAAATTGCAGTTTGATCAAATTCCGCTATGCAACCATACTATAACTGCGCTATAGCCATTATTTGACCATATTTTATACTGAGTAGCATGTCGCGGAACAATAGATATTTGTTAAAAATCATCCATGCTATAGAAGTATAGCTTCAACTTAACAATACTATAACATATTAACCCCACTGACATTCGCAAACAATTTTGAACACATCCTAAAACTGCACTTAACTTAAATTTGATAATATATAATAAAATGAAATAGGCTTCCTTTTATATGATAAAAAGTTTCAAAAATACTAATAATGAAAAATTGAACTATATTCCACGCGATATAATCCTCTATGACGTCAGATTCTAAGAAACAAACCTGATATTTCTTGCTTGGTTCATTGATGCACCCTTGTTATAAAAATCATCTGGTGGTGGTGGCAGAGGACCAGTTACTCCACCCTTGGAATTTGAGTAGTGTAAAACAGCAACACCTGTAACCTTCTGCCATAATGATTCATTCACAAACCTCGCACTTGCAACAATATAGTAGTCTGTACTCGCGTTCTGGTCGGTGGAGAGGAGAAAAGAGTAGGACTGGCCAGCATGAATATCAAAGTCGGTGAAATTTGACTGATCAGTGTAATACCCTTCAGTTTCTACCAGCAATATATTATGATTTTGAATTCGAAAGTTCAAAGTAGTTGAAATTCCCACATTATGGACACGAATTCGGTAAGTCTTGCCTGCAAAATATATTTGTAGTTCCAGTCAGAACTCAAACTGTTCCAATTCCAACAACTTGTTGTATATGATATAGTTAGCTTCTAAATGAAAACTTCAGGAAATCAAGGATATAAGAAAAAGGGTTTGCTATTAAAAAAAAGGGTTCAAAGTTTGATGTTCAAAGAGAAAGTATGGAACAATAATAGAAATCATGAATGAGAAGAGCTGAAGAATAAAGATACAATTCTTTGAGATAACCAAAACAAATTACTTTGCAGAGAGTGAGGAAAGAACCAGTCACAACTCAAACCAATAAACCAGTGGAAAAATTGAAAGTGGGTGTGGTTTACATTGTGTGTAGGCATTGGTATTGTGACGATGTTTCATAGCTTATCATTATTTGTACAGCGTGAAAATGGCATGGGTGAAGAAGACTAATACCAAATTGGACAATAAAAGTTAATGGCGATAATAATACCTGGATCAACAGTAACTGTTTCATGATCTATGCCATTAGGCACAAGAGTATTATTGTACTGATAAGGTCCCTTTCCATTGATAAGAACGCCATCCGGTATTCCAAGGTCTTTTCCACCGTCAAGTGTTGATCTTAGAGCCTATATTTATCAAACAAACATACAAAATAGCAATCAAATATCAATAAAAACTCACAACATCTTCAAAATTAACAAAAGAAAGCTTAATGAAAGGCAACAACTAACCGTGTGGTCCTGATTATACCAATCACCAATCATAATGAAAATTTCACCGTCCGGCTGCGCAAAAGGAATCGCTATAACCTCCCTATTGTTGATAACAAAGGGACCAAATCCACCAGAAGCTCTTTGGAAATTAGTGGAAGGGAAGTAAAAGAAACTCCCTATTTGATCCTTCACTTGAAACTGATACGTCCAATTCCATTTCGAA
>Ga0099826_10002985_pt1 | contig 11262 bp, 5 predicted proteins | sample Mtrugardesep15_FD_76830 | JGI IMG/M metagenome (GOLD analysis project Ga0099826, IMG submission 76830) | Root nodule microbial communities of legume samples collected from California, USA - M. trunc garden sep15 | ecosystem: Host-associated > Plants > Roots > Nodule | place: USA: California...
ATTTAAAATGGGTGAATATGCAAATAATAAAATACATGCTAAATTTTTGGAAAATAAAATAATAAATATGTTTGTTATAGTGGAAGACACATTCCAAAAAAAAAAAAATAGGGAAAGACACATGGCTATTTTCTATTAGTTAAGGGTAAATTGTCCATGACTTTTCAAAGGTAGCCTAGGCCTCACCTTTTAAACAATATCATTTCATAAGAAAAAACATCATTTTGTTGTTTATAAGAGTCATATTAATTTTTTTTTACATATTATCGTAAAAAATAATCAATGTTCGCTAGCTATTATGATTGATAAAAATTCAAACAAAATCAATTTTATTTTGTTGAATAAGATTTGATTATTATAATTATAAATGATAAACAAAAAAAAATTTCTTCAAAAAAACAACTCGTTTAATTATTAATTTAAAGATTTGGTGTACCGGTACACTCAAATACTTTAGTTGTACCATAAAATTTGTCTCACACACAAAAAGAGAGAAATCGCTTTTTAAAGATTTGGTGTACCGGTACACTCAAATTGATCTACTTCTGGAGAAGAGTGATCACTTCAATTCACTATAAAAAAGTTCTTTACAAAAAGATATGAAAGTTAGAAGAAATTAGTCTTCGACAAGTTCTTTAAGAATAAACTCTAATTTCTACACCCTCTTAACGAATCTCTTTATGTGACCAAGAGACTCAATATTTTTACTATCCAAGGTGTTTCCCCATCCAAGTTTAATTTTATCTCAAAAGGAACCAATCCTTAGCCTTTGATTTTCAAAGAATTCTCTCTTTTGATAAACCCTAGTTTGTCTCACTTTTACCTCTTTTAAAAATGACCAAAAAACGTAATTTATAGACATGTGCTGGCATTTGCGCTTCGCACATCAAGCATAACCTCAACACATTAAGAATCATGATTTTAAAGTGGAAGACCAAAACGTAAATTTTGTTCTTCCATTTTAAAAATCAATTTTTTTAATCCTCAATTTCAATTTTTTTTCTAATTTTCCATCTCATCCCATTTTAGAGTCAATTTTGCTGATGAGGTCTATTCATTAAACATGTGGTAGATCTTATATGTACAGATGGTTTAAAATAATAGTACAAATACATCTAGTCACATTTCAACAATTATATATTTGTATTTGCATATTTAAAAATAGTATCATGACATATCTAAATAATGAATATTAATTGGACATTATATTACCAAAAAAAAAATTAATATATGTTAAAAAGAAAAAACTAGTATTTATTTGTTTTCCGATTTATTAGTTATCTATATGTATGGGTTTGATTTGGGAGGGTGCTGCAGTCCATGCTGCCTCCCCCACGAATCCGTTTCTGGGGAGTCATGAGAACCAACATATATAGTTCTGTCTTCAAGGGAAGATAATATATTTTCATTGATTTTTGAGAAGTCATACAAATGAGTCTCTTACTCTCTTTATAAATTATATATTGTTCAACATCAATTTTATTTTATTTTTAATATGTGACACTTGTTCACACTTGATATACCATCAAGATCTTATTACTTGTTAATTAAACGTTTCAGCATAGGAAACGCTTTTCGCCCAACATTGTTAAGCTTAAGTATTTTCCTTAAAAAAAAAATGGAAGACATTGATAATGATCATATTTGATAGCTCCACCACATAGTTTTAAACTAGGGGCTATGTATTATTCATTAATATTGCATTGCATCACTAATATAATATAGCTGGGTAGCTAGTTATCCTAGTTTTGGCACTCGAATAACTCTCCCATATTCTTTGTCGACCCAAACCCAAACCCTATTGCACTTGAAATCCAGTGGCACAAAAGACCCTTCCGGCACCACTATTGCATTCACTTTCGGACTCTCTCTTTCTATCTTCTCAGCTGCTTCATCACCGTCCATTCCCACAAGCTCTGGCCATTGATTCTTCCCTAAAGTAAATCATTAAAATTCAATATTAGTAAGCATGTACACATAATTAATACAATCATAACTATAGATTATAGAATTCGATCCCTAGAGTATTTGCATTCAATCAAATTAAATTAAAAAATATAGCATATTATATGTATGATTACCTAAACATCGACCTATTTCCCTTCTCATTTTCTGCTTTATATGTTTTTTTTTAAGGATGCTTTATATGTTGTTTTTCACTAAATACCTTATATAGAGCAGGCTCGTGTTATATATAATATATTTTAAGTTGGGTCTTTGGTCATCAGATAGCATTGTCAATCGGTGAAGTTGATTGTGAAATATGTCCTTATTTTCTCCAGATAAAGTTTGAGTTACTTGAATTAATATCTTACAATTTTGAGCCATGTATATGACATATCCAACAAGATAAATAAGGTTTCTATTTGGATTTAGTTAGATAGCTATTGCGTGGTTCTTTGACTTTCTCATGCAAACCTAATTTTGCTACGTTTTTTTTAAGAAAGACCTCATTTTGCTACCGTCACACTCACTAATGCTAATAATTGAAAACACTAGCACCCACATGAAAATGGTTAATTAATCTTTGTTGCAGGATATTGGATCACAATACTTTGAATTTTCTAGACAACAAGTGCACATCCCTTTAATAAGCAGATTCTTGATAACTTCTTATATCAGTTTTTTTTTTTAATTACAACTTCTTATATCTGTTTGTGATGCGATTTAGATTATTCCTCATGTATGAATGTTTTAAATTGGTTACGAAACTATTTAAGTATTATTTAATTCAATCGCCATAACTAGTTTCTAAAGCGTCATTATAATGCGATTTTAACTCAAGTTTTAGGTAAAACATATTTACTTTTTAATATATACACAATAAAACACACGATAATGCAATAGACTTGTCAATATAACCAATTATCATCAATAATGCTATGCAGACTCTAACATAGTCAAGGACAAATATAGGCATAACATATAGGGGGCAGGTGCCTCCCACTAGCTTAACTTTCCCTAAGAATATTTATCTTAACTACAAAATAAGTTTTTGCCCCCTCCAAGTTTAAGTGGTGTTTGAACATCATTAGTATAAATTAAAAATATATATTGTGTCTTCAATGGTGCGTATGCTCTTAAATTTTCTTTTTATCAATGTTAGACACTTCGGTCCCTTAAATTTGTTTGGTTTTATTTTGGTTTCTTTAAGTTTATAAATGTTTTTTTAGAGGAAGTTATAAATGTTAGGTAGACTTTGATTCTTTAAGATGTAAACCTGTCAAATTAACATTGATCGAAGATAAGTATCTCTACCTTAGATAATTTTGACATTAGAAAAACTTAACAAATTAGGTTAGATTTTATTGTTTGGTATGATACAGGTAGGATTGGTGGTTTTTGAAATTTTATTGTTTGGTTAAGAGTTAAGGTTATTCTTGATATCAATGTAGAAGGAATAGTTTGGATTAGAGTAGTGTAGAGTGAAAGGTTGTATCATAAAAATACAAGGACTTTTTAGTTGACATGGAAATTTGGTATCTATTCTTGATTGCTTATGTATTATTGATAAAAGGGTTAAATATGTTGTTGGTCCCTATAAATATGTCAACTTTTCGTTTTAGTTCCTCTAAAATTTTCCTTCAACTTTTATTCCCCCAAAAGTTTTCCATTTTCACTTTTGGTCCCTCCTTTAAAGTAAACTCATATGTAGAATTTATATTTTTGAATAAAATTTTGCATAAAAATTTATAATATTATAAGAATCTTTTCAAAAAAAAAATTAGAATTTTTTAACATAACATGAATTAAATATGAATTTTTATATGTTTTGAGGTTAAAAATTCATATTTAATTTATGTTTTGTTAAAAAATTCTATTTTTTTTTGGACGAGATTTTACAATATTCTACACATTTCTGCATAGTTTCATTAAAGAATACAAAAATTAACTTAAAAATAGGGACCAAAAGTAGTGATTGGAAATTTTATAGAGACTAAAAGTTGAAGGAAAATTTTAGAGGGACTAAAATGAAAAGTTGGTATATTTATAGGGACCAAATACATATTTAGCCCTTGATAAAATTATACTCGTCGTCCTAACTTAATTTCAATTAATGATTTCGTTCTTTATCTTTTTTTCACATCATTCTATCTTTTAGTCCATTTGTATATGGATTTTCAAACATTAAATCTAAATTTGTATGAAAACATGCGTGAATGACCATAGATTTGAATTTCGAAAATCCATATACAAATGTATCAAAAAGAATGAAAATGACATGAGAAAAAAAGATGAAATCATTATCTAAAATTAAGTTAAGAGACAACAAAAATAATTTTACCTACATTATTATTTTATGAAGCATGATGTAATATAGACCCGCTGTAACTTGTGAGAAGCTTAAATCAAAACTTCAAAGCTTGAATTGAAAGGGTAAGACATGTGCTATTTACTACTTGATTGATTGGAATATTTTATGATTTATCCTTAAATAAATAAGCATGGTTGATTCATGATCTATTTATTTATGTAGTCATGCAAGTACAATAAAGACATTTATTTGGTGGTAGAGGTAAACTTATGTCCGGATCGGTGCAGAAGGTTGCTCAAACGTCAAAAGCTCCAGCGAAAAGAAAGGTAAAATAAATACACTTATTATCATGGATATAAAATGGGTGGTATGATTTGATGGTGTTGGACTGGTATTATTATTTTTTAGTTGTGGATTACTTTGAATTGTTGAATTTGGTTTTGAAATTGTTATTTGATTTATATTGTTCAAGTTTTTGACCGTTAAATGTATAAATATGTTGGAGTATCATCATCTTTTGAGCTAGTTTTTAAAATGAGATTTAAATTTATTTAACATGAACGTCGTTCCATTTCTAGCATTTTATTACTATTGTTTTTTATTTGTTTATGATAGTTGATTTACCCTCTTGGTTTTTATTTATTTTAGTAAAATTTGGTTTTTTAAAAAATAGTACTAAGTTATCAATTTGTTCTTTTGAATGTTATTGAGATTGATCAAGAAATGTGGTATTAGATCTCCCATGAATCTCAATATACGTTTTTTCTTTTCTTTTTGATTATGATAGCTAATTTATCTTCTTGATTTTTTATCGTTCTTAGTAAAATTTGCTCTTTTAAAAGATAGTGGTTAGTTATCAATTTGGTTTTTTGAATTAATCGTAAATGTGGTATATGTTCTCCCATGAGTCTCACGTGTGTTTTTTATGTTGAGGGATATTTAGACTTCTCCTCTAGTTGATTAGACACATTCATTAATATGTTGTTTTTATTTATTTATAATGTTTTTTAGTTTAGATTTATTCTACAGACGTTGTTGAATAGATAAGGATTAGTCAATTATTAGAAAATAAGAGATTATGAGAATGGAGGTGTGTTAGTAAATAGGATGTTTAAGCGAGTAATTGAGTAGTGTTTTATTAGTGGGGGAATAAACATGATAGGAATCAAACTCAATAAGTGGATGTGAGAAAACCAAGCCTAAATAAGAGGATATAAATAGATTGTAGTTTTATGAAAATTAGAGTTATAAACACACAAGAGTAAATTGAGAGTAGAGACCTTGACCGAAAAAAAACTGAGAGTAGAGACAAGAAGATGATTTGAACTCTGAAGTGGTGAAGAAGAACTCTAGGAGGCTATTAGATATCAAATTCTTAAGCAAACAGTCAGGCCTATAGAATGCATGTGTACTCTTTAAATTCAAATATTATAGTCGTGAATCATATTTTTAAAAGGAACAAGAGCATTATATAATTTTCGATATGTATAGTTTTGAACTTTGTATTCGATAGAGATAATCAATTTTATGCAAATTTTAGACGTGTGGTATTGAACTTTGTTTAAGAGATTATCAATTTTATGCAAATTAAAGATATTTAGAAGGTTCTATATATCATTAAAATTTTATGTAGTTTATAATACAAAAGCACCATCCAAATATTGTGATATCAAATATGAATGACAAAGTTGGATGTTGTAGTTATATATTTTAGAAGAAACATTTGATAGCGCTTGTATCAAAAAAGTGTTATCTATTGGTGAAATAAATCCCTCACTAAGGATGACATGTAACAACGCTTACAAATAGAAAGTGTTTTCCATTGGTGACATAAGGCACCACGTAAAAGGAGAAAATGTTGTCTAATTGTCACATTTAACAACGATTTTAACAAAAAAAGCTATTTAAAGGTGGCATTAGATTAGACACCGCTTGCAACAAAAGGTACTATTTGAAGATGACATGAAAAAACACTTTTACTTGATTATGAAGTGATGTCTAATTTATGACACTACTAAAATAGACAGCGTTTATAATTTGTTGTTTAAGGCCAAAATAAAGTGTTGTATAAAGCCTTTTTTAGGCATAGTCTTTTGAGACATATTTTTCACCTTGTGGTTTACCATATATTTTTTCCCAATCATACATCCTATGAGTCAAGCAAAACTTTCAAATGAAAACACCATTTTTCATAATTGAGAAAAAATTTAAGTAAGACATTAATTCACGAATTGTCATCTTCAACTATATTCTTTCAATTATCGCAACCAAGCTCTAGATACCATTTTGTTAGAGAAACCAAAGTATTTCTAAGAGAGAGTTCAAAAATTCCTTGATATTAAATAGTAAATACAAAGGAGTATTTAAAGATACCAGTAAATAATTCACGACTAACAAGTAAATGATTCACCACCACTCGACCCCCAGTCTGTCAGAGAAGACACCAAATCAAGCCCACAAACTTGAGTCAATAAATTGACTCCCGATCTCGAATCAAAAGCGATTGGTCCACCAGACTCTAGAAACAAATCACAAAGGCACCCCTCAACTACTAGCCGACCAGACTAGAATCCATAATCAACCCATAAAGTTGCAACTAGACACTAACTTTCGATCTCAAAGCAAAAGTGATCGGCCCACCAGAATCCAAGAAACAAATCCATAAGGTAGTCAACATATAGAGCGGTAGCACGAACATAATCAAGTCGAAAAAAAGTCATAATCCAATCAAATCCCAAACTGATAATGGTTAATAACAACATAGATGGACTCATATCTAAGACCATCACGATAACTGATAAGGACCGAAAAACCTTATAGCAACACCTTTGCTCCTCTTCCAACCAATGAGCACAAATAAACACCCTATGCGCCATAAAGACATTGTAACAATAGAACCACCTTAGTGCAAGTGAAGATACTCCAAAACCATAACCGGCACTCCCATATCTTTCTCAGCTCCTATAATATGACTCATGTTGAAACAAAGTTGCAATAAACTCCTATACTGCAACTGAATCCATATCGCTACACACTAGTGGAGCAAACCCATAATCCTATGCTTTATAATTTCCATCTATAAGATTGAATAAATTGGTTCAGATCTGATTGCTCAAACCCTCCAAAATAATTCATGTGGTTCAAATACCATAACTGACCTAGATCTACAATCTAAAATACATCGTTCCACGGCGGCACACATGATGACGAGGAGGTGAAATCAATCTAGAGGAAACCCAACAATCAAGATATAGTAAACAACAACAATCGTGAATAGATCTTCAAGGACCCAATCACGATGACGGAGGACCGAAGTCGTCGTCGGACAAAGATTGGATGCGCCTAAAAACCTAATATTTCGACGAACCACCGTCGAAAGAACGGGGATGAGAGGCAGTGCGGATGGCTGATCCATCCTCACGCCACCAACCACCACTATCTACATCTTGTACAGTGAGATTTGGATTGAAAGGGACGGTGGTGTTATTTGGATCTTAGAGAGAAGACAGAGAGAGAAAAAGTTGTTGTTTCAAGAGTACATTTTTAAGATTCAAAAGAATTTTTCCAATATATTATTATTATGTATATGTATGTATTTGATTTGGGAGGGGGCTGCAATCCATACTGCTAGGGATGTAAATGGGTATTCATGGGTGCGGATAGTGTGATATCCGTGTCCGCTCCGTTGGATAAATATGAAACTTGTACCCTATCTATATCCATGCGGATATCCGTTTAGCGGGTAATCCACAAATTTTGAGGTATCCGCGAGTTTATACAGATATCCATGGATAACATTTATAAAAATTAAAAAAATTTGTTTATTTATTTTTTTAGCTAAAATTTATAAACAAAGGTTAATCAAATGCATTTTCTTTTCTTTTTAGCAAAACATAATATCCATTCATTCCAATAACAACAAATATCATTGACTCAACAAAAACATAAATAAAGTATCTTACATTTAATAAAAATAAAGTTATTTGATTTAACAAAAGCATAAGTAATGTTCATCATATTCAACAACAACAAAGCTTATTGCTTCAACAATCTCGACCACTTTCAATTCCTTTTAAATGAGCGTAATAACTAATAACACTCACAATATCGAGGGTTTTTGCTTAGGAAGTTGAAATTTATTAAAGTTATCTATGTAATTTACTCTGTTTAATAGCGAGTATGGATATTCGCGGGTGCGGATACTATTAAATCCACATCCGTATCCATGAATTAACGGGTAGTTAAAATATCCGTTTATTTTATCCATGGATGCTCATTAAAGTATCCGCTCCGTGTCCGTGGTGGATTTTATCCGCGGATATCCACGGGTGCGGATTTTTTTGCCATCCCTACATACTGCCTTCCTCCGAATCCATTTCTGGAGTCATCATGAGAACGAACGTATATAGTTTGAGAAGTCATACAAATGAGTCTCTTTATTACTATATATTGTTCAAATCAATTTTTTTTTAATGTGAGACACTTGTTCACCCTTGATATACCATCAAGATCTTAATACTTGTTAATTAAACGTTTCAGCATAGGAAACGCTATTCGGCCACCATTGTTAAGCTTAAGTATTGTATAGTAGCGGCTGTAGAATCTCAAGATCAAAGTATCTACTCAGCTCAGATGCTCAATGAATTAATAACTGCAGTTGCAAGAATCTCATGATTCAGGTTTAAGATATCTATATATAGAGCTTTTTTATTTATTTATAAAAGCCTAATTTAAGATATCTATAGATTAATGAATATGGAAGACTCTCTCAAAAAAAACAAAAATAATAATAATAATATGGAAGACATTGATAATGATCACTTTTGCTAGCTAGCTTCCCCATAGTTTTAAACTGGGGACTATATATGTTACAAGATACATTTATATTAAATAAATAAAATTAAATTTAACTTATTAGAAGATAAATTAAGAACCAGTCTTATTCATTAATATTGCATCACTATATATATATAGCTGGGTAGCTAGTTATCCTATTTTTGGCACTCGAGTAACTCTCCCATGTTTGTCGACCCAAACCCAAACCCTTGTGCACTTGAAATCCATTGTCACAACATGCCCTTCCGGCACCACTATTGCATTCACTTTCTCATTCTCTCTTTCTATCTTCTCAGCTGCTTCATCACCGTCCACTCCCACAACCTCTGGCCACTTCTTTTTCCCTAAAGTAAATCATTAAATTCAATATTAATAAGCATGTAGAAATAATACAATAATATTTATAGAATTCAATCCCTATAGAACTTGCATTCAATCAAATAAATTTAAAAATACAATATATATATATATATATATATATATATATATGATTACCTAAACATCGAGGTTCCATTTTGCTTTTCTGCTTTATATGTTTCTTTTTCACTCAGTACCTTATATAGGGCAGGCTCCTGTTATATATATTATTTAATTTGGGTCTTTGGTCATCAGATAGGATTGTCAATCGGTGGAGTTAATTGTGAAATATGTCCTTATTTTTTCCGGATATAGTTTGAGGTTTTTTTTTTATCAAAGCATTAAAATATAAAAGATATGAGATGTCAGAACCAATACAACAAAGTCATATAGTAAAGAACCTATAAAAAAAGATCCCTAGAAAGGAAAAGTCCTAAAAAACTAGACAGTTTATGATGATTTTTGCCATAACACCTGCTACAAGACTACCTCCCTATGAAAATTTGTACAGAATAATTGACATTTTTAGCTATTCTAATGCAATAAAACCAACTATTTCGTAGCTGCCAAGTCAATTTTAAAGGTAGCCTTTTGGGCACGGGTCCTCTTTTCGACTGAGTTAAAGCTAACAGGCTTCACTTTGCTCACATGCTTCTTCTTTTCTCAGCATTAGTGCTCTCAGATAAGCTTGGATAGTGCTGCTCAAAGTTTGATATAATGGCTTCAACGTTGTCCTCTTCTACCTCATCCCCCCAAAGTTTGGAAAGAATTTGCACACTCATTAGGGTTGCAGCAGAAAGGGGTTTGAAAGCAGGAATCATAGTTTGGTTTGAAGGGAGTTTGTCACTTGTCAACCTAGCAAGTCTGGTGGTTACAAGTTTCGACATATGAACTGGAGCTAAATCAACATCCTCGAGAGGAGTGACAATAGGTGCATCATGGACAACCATCTGCATGTCAGATGAAGCATCTATGATCTCCAAATCCTCAGACAAAGCCTCCCCCAAATCCACAAAGTTCACAACATCCAAAGAAGCAAAAATAAATTGTAGTTCTAGTCTCAAAGCTTCTGTACATTCCTGCACAATCGCTACAATATCTTCATTAGATTTATTGACTCTATTGTTATCACAGTGAGGTGTGATTTGAGCTTGAGATGTAGGAGCAACCTCATAATCAATGCCAACATCCACCTTCCGGGTTTGAGTGACAAAATTGTGTTTCGACAGATTAGCTATTCCTTCAGGTGTTGGATTTTTGGTGCTATTGTAGATCCCTGTTTCCACTTCAAGAGAACTTGTAACAGTTGCTTTTGATACCCTTATGTATGAATTTGATATGTGTGCATTAGCTGGATAGGATTTTGTTGTTGATGATTCCTTGGTTGTCTTCTAACCTTATCCACCCCCTCCTTAGTTTGCAAAGAATTAAGCCTCCTGCAGGTTTGGATTGAATGCTCCAACAACTTGCAATGTGAGCAGAAGGCTAGTTATAAATCGACTTCAACTAACACTCTTGCGTAGAGACCAAAGAGCCTGACCTGAGTGGCATCATCAATCACCAGAGGGGTACCAAGTGTAACGCCCACTTTCGTTTTATTATTTATTTAAATCGAGTTTAGGTGATTATATTATATTTATATAATATATGTGTGATTTTGGTATGTTTTGATAATTTAAGTTGATTTATGAGGATTTGATAAGGTTAAGAGACTTATTTTATTGTTAAATAAAATAAGATTTGAAAAGAAAATAAAATATTTAGTTGTGGGTTAGTTTTGGATTTTAGAGAGTTTTGTGGGAGAAAGAGTAAAT
>Ga0099826_10002987_pt1 | contig 11260 bp, 7 predicted proteins | sample Mtrugardesep15_FD_76830 | JGI IMG/M metagenome (GOLD analysis project Ga0099826, IMG submission 76830) | Root nodule microbial communities of legume samples collected from California, USA - M. trunc garden sep15 | ecosystem: Host-associated > Plants > Roots > Nodule | place: USA: California...
GGATCAGAAAAAAATCAAGAAAATCAAAATACAAGAGTTCACTCATGTTTTGTAATCCCACCGTCCCAAATTATGTTATTCTAGCAAAAAAGTTGTCCCTTTTTACATGTCATTTCACAATACCAATGAAACATTAATGTTTTTTTATTATACCCCTTACTATTAATTACTCTCCTTTTCCAATTCTAGTAATTTCTATTTCTCATACCATTAATGAAAGATAATTTTGTAAAGTTACTCACAATTTCTCTTTCCCATAAAAAAGACATCAATTGAATTCCTCAACCACAATGTATGAACATATGGACAATTTTGATGTCATTATCTATGATTGCAGGACTAAATATAGGTTAAATTTCTGTGACACAACAAATGACAACACTTATCTTTGGAGAAGTATAAAGGAAGAAGTATAATCCTTTTTTATACACAAAACTTTAGTCCCCTAACTAAAGTCTCACCAATGACATCAACAATATTTAGGCCACATTACTACATGACTGAGAATATCTTCCAAACAAAATATTATACTAAAGAGATAAATATCATAAGTATTGACTCAAGGAGTAGGCAGAAGTGCTCTAATAAGTCCCATGGTTGAGAATGAGTAATTATACTAAAGAGATAGATGTTATGTTTTTGAATAGGATAAAATACTGATTGCAACTATGCAATCTTGGCAAAGCTTGTAAAACAATCGCATTTCCAATATAGGGGGTGATTACTTAGTAACAGCAGTCACGCATGAAGTTAATAATTTTTTTTGAGGGAACATGAAGTTAATAATTGTGAGGTGCACTAAATTTCATTTATATGTTTAAAACTAGGAGTGCAAGACTGTAAGTTTGAATGCAAGTTCATCTCTGATAGATCTGGATTGGCATGCATATACAAGTGAACACTTGACAAGAATAACAAGATTCAGGAGCAATGGATTCTCCAATTACTTGCATTGTACAATCTATCATATACTCAAAGCAATAATGGATGGCAGAATCAATGCCCTAGGCAATATGCATTTTCTGAAAACAAATCAAAATTTCAAAATGACAAATACTGACAATGTGATATTACAAATGAAAACTTTGAAGTTCCTTACCCATTCCATATGTCAGTGAAAACAAATTCGATGTAAGCCAGTAACAAAATATTGCCTGCAAAATTATACATAAACACAAGTTCAAACTACATAGAATGACAAATAAAAGCAGCAGTGGTTAGATTAAAATCGGCAATCACTCCTTTTCTTAATTAACCAAACACCATTAAATCCTTTACATGTCAATTTAATTTATGATGTGTAATGAAAATGGATAATCACTAATCTAAAGCAATTTCCTAAGTATGTTTGGATGGTATGTTTAGGAGGGGGGGTTACTTTTCTTTTTTAAATTACAGACACTACAAAATGAGTTTTTAAATCAATTAAGTGTGAACGAACTATTATATGATCATTAATCATGATGTTCTTTTAAGTTTTTTTAAATATTAAATATATATCAAAGTATATACTTAGCCCTCCAAAGCCTTCCACTCCAAAACCTCCAAAACAGACCCTAAGTTTCCTGATTGGAATAGAATGTTATTGTGTTGCAAGTCAATAGATAACATTCTCCATGTTTCCCAACAAGTTTAAAAAATTGAAGGGGATATAAAAATTGGCTGGGTGATTGGGGTGGAGGAGTTAAGGAGCGGAGTGATAAGGAGATTAAACAAGTTAAACATATACCATTATGTCTCAACTTAATCCTTCGAAATACAAGTTAAACACATCATTATAATAAATATATCATCTTTCCATATAAACTTACCTCTTTTGATTCTTTAATTAATGGCTTAAGGGCACTTATTAGCATAGTAATAATAATAATAACAATAATAATAATGATAATAAATTAATAATAATATAATGAGAAATGGTATTTGTACAACCATTTTGTGACAACTTTCTCTCTCATACTCACATTGTATTTTTACTTTCTCTCTTTTGCTTTGATATTTGTGCCAATACCTACTTTTCTTTGTATATTTTGGTTGTCAAATAAGTTGTCCTACAAATGCTTGTTCATATAACATACCTCTAATGTAATATACATGTCAGATGACCAAAGGCCTATGGTTGAACTTTAGGAAAGGAAGGAGTGTAGTATGTGGCAATTGAGTTAAGTGGAAGCAATTAGGGAAGCGTAAACTTATGGAAAGGGAATTGATGGGAGCTCTGTTGCACCGACACTTCTGATTGAAGGCGTGTCTCGATGTCCGACGTGTGTCATGTCCGACACTAACACGACACCAACACTTGTGATTATATTAAATTATGTCATTTTCTCAAAATTTTATCGGTGTCAGGTGTCCATATCTGTGTTCGTGCTTCATAGGATGGGGGAGAACTAGGTCTCTTGAATCCTAGACAACCCCTGTGATTGTGTTTTGCTCTTTAAATTTTCTCCAGTTTCATACACAGACCCCGCTTAATTATGATATCACCCTGATACTGCTAGGTCGGTAGAGGTAAATATATACAATATTTTCAGCTTTACATGCGTTAAATATACACAACACAGAGCTGATTTTTATTTTATGGATGTCGTCATACTTACAAACTTACTAGTCAAATCACATAGCCTCAAAGAGCTTACCATCATAACATGTCCTTTCAAGACAAAAAGAAGGCCCAGTTAGGGAAGTTTACCTTTGGAAAACTCATGGTGAAAGGAACTGAAAGAAAGGCAAGAACCCTCGAGAATTTTTTCATGGTGTCACCCATAGGATTTCCTTCCATTCCTTCTTGCATATTAAACTGAAGAACAATATAAAACCAACTGATCTTAATGGGAAATCAAATATAACAGATATTATTAGAGCACTCTTGTCATCTCAATTTTAAATTGTTTTCTTGTCATATGAAGTGGCTGATATTGGCAAACACTGAATAAAATTCAAAAATTTAATGCAAGACCACACAAACTTTCAGACAAGAACTCAGAAGGACAAACTAGAAAGATAGTAGGGAAAAAAAGGTTTTCAGAAAATGAAGTGCTCACCTCTACTACTACTAAGAATGACAGTGCAGTCAAAACTGGAAAAATATATAAGGCATCTGGAGTTGTGAGATCAGTAAACCAGAAAGCTCCACCATGCTTGAATGATGGCATTTTTTCAGCCATGTTTGTTATCTACCACCAAACAAAATAAATTAAAATTGTGAATGGGTAGAAACAATTTAAAGGCTCCTCAGACTCCTACAGGTAGGGGGAATATCGAGGCAAAGTTAGCTTACCGCAAGAAAAAAACTAATGAAGACAGGACCTTGAACAAGGAGTCCCTTCAATGGCGAAAAAGGAGTCACGCCATATCTGCATTAATGAAACCGGCAAAAGAAAAGGAAATCTAGTGAAACAAAAAACCCATGATATTTGATTTAATACTTAAAAAATTAAAATAAAGGTTCCTTAGAGCCACAAATCAATTACATCATATTTCTTATATATTAATCAAAACACAAACCTTCAATCAACTATATAGATCACACGTCTAGCCAAAAGAAATATTAAAATATCTAATTAATTTGATTCTTTACAGAAAGCACCATTTTCAATATAATGAAAACAGCAGAATCAAAATGTGGCAAAATAGTAGTGACGCTGAACAGGAGAGGGGTGGAGGTTGAGTAGTTCAATTGGTTTGAGCTAAGGGTTAAAGGAGTTGGAGGACCCGGATTCAAATCCAATGAAAGATAAAATATTAACATAACAACTAATTGCTAACATTAATTGGCCGTTTAAAAAAAAAAAAAAGTAGTGACGATGAACATTGAACGTTATGATTTAAGCTATGGCCATCTCAAGTCACCACAAAGATTACTCCGCTGATACATAATATCACTGAATGCAGTAATTACACTAAACTTGGAGATTGAACTTGACTATTAGCAGTTTTGCATTAAATAAACAATGAAATGGCTTACTCTTTGAATAGCTTTTTCATCTTCTCCTGACCTGCAGCAACAGCCTGGGGATCAAATGCCTGAAAAATGGATGTTATTGTGATTAGAGAGAAGTCTTTGATATAATAACATATAACATGCATGTAAGAAAATAAAAAACTTAAATACGTTTCTCCAATATGTCAAAGAACCAATTTGTTAGAGATTATTTTATCGAAAAATCACTTATTTAAAATGAAAAATATTTTCGATGGTTTGTGTCAGAGTTGGTAGTTTTAGATAAAAAGGAGGAGATATATAATAAGAGCTTCAGATTATTTATAATAACTGAATATTGAACTGATTCAACAGATTAAACACTGATTCCTAATTATATGGATGTATGACTCCTAATCCTAAAAAAATATGAAAATAATAAACAAATCACGATAATAAACAGTAATATTAAACTAATCCTACCTAGGAGATAATTTAAAATACTCGAATAGACGAGATTAGCAAATGATCATAAAAGATAAAAGATACTAAAAAATAATATCAATGATTTTTTGATGAGCAGTGCTATGTGGTGCGAATCACGCATTTACGAAATTCCACGAAAGTTTAAATTGAAGCATTTAACAGCACAACTCCCATTTTTTTAATAGAAAGATAATAGTGAAACCCCTTTTGCTAGAATACATGGGATGCTTGGAGTCAAAAATGTTTTAAATAAAAGTTAATGACACAACACGAGGGCATTAACCACAATACATGGGGTGTGGTCACATGTTCGTCGAAATTCGTTTCAAGATTTTTCGCACCACTAAGCATTACGCTTTTTTGATATACTCTATATATACTAAAACTCCCTCAAGCTAAAGCTTTTTTAATCTTTAGAAAAAGGAACGAACATGCGACCATCAGATCTTCAGTACTGATCCCTATACGTTTTACCAACGACATAGATCATCAGGTAAGACACTTCACTCGTGAACTAAAAACAACAATAAACAATCCTCATCCTATTAAGTGGGGTCATAGTGTTCTATCAAAAACCATGTCTTTCTCCAACTCATTGATCTGTAGATCCTTCTTGATAGTTTCTCTAATAGTTTTCTAGGTCTTCCCCTAGCTCTAGTGATTTGCCTCCCCTCCATATGATCTACTATCCTTACTACATTGTCCACAATACATGCCCAAACCACTTAAGTCTAGTTTCTACCATCTTTTCTACTATAGGTGATACCCCAACTCTCTCCATCTAATGTTGTCATTTCTAATTCTATCTTGCTGCGCTTAATTTATTTTCGTGTTGGTTTTTTTTCCGCCCAACACTCTATCCCGTACTAAAACTTGAAGATATAAGGCTCATGCTTCGTAACTTCCATACATAACAATATAATAGCAAAGCATTGCATCTGCTATGAATGTTTTTAAGAAATACCTTCCCATCCATCTCTGCCTTTAACTCTTCCAGGCGAGGCCTCATGATCTGCAATGCAAAAAACATGATAGCAAGAAACAGGAATGAAAAGGAGAAAGAGGTATGAAAGCAAAGCAGCAGAAGAACATACAGTAAGCTTAGAAGTAGTCTTGAGTTGATTTATTAAGAGTGGGACAGTTGCAGTTCGAATCAAGAGAGTTGTTACAACAATGGCCGACCACCTGATACAAAGGAGGAGCAATAAGGTAAAAAGCTACGAAGAAGCACGAGAAGACACAGGACACGTGATAAATGAGTGAATGACTGACCAGTTAAGACCAGTGTAGGTATGAACAGCATCAATGAAATACTGTAAGGCTTGAACAGGCAAAAAAGAATCAGCAGCAGCAATGGCGACTTCACTAACAACGGGAGCAGCCGCCTGATAAGATACAGCGTCGACGGCCGTGTCGGAGAGAACATGAGCTACATCAGTAGTCAATTCGGTGATCTTATCGAAACCCTGATCCGGCGTGGTGGACATATTTCTACAAAAATGATTATTATATCCAGCAGCGAATGCGAATGGAGAAGATGGGGAAAAACCCATTGATCCATTAAGAGAGGTTCCAATTCCATAAGACCTTGTTTGGGTAAAGCTATTGCTGATTCTTCTTGCTGAATCTGGCTGCTCGCGTTCTTGTTGTTTACCTTCGTCGTCGCTATGGAGAACGTAGGTGAAAGAAGGGTTGCACCTTCGATCTATGAGGTTTTTTCCTCTTTGTAAGAGGCAGCGTCTATAAGCCATTGATGAATTCTTTGAAAAATTATATTATATCAAATATCAAATCCGAAAGAGAAGAGATGAATGAAATGAGGAAAACCTCAACTGGGTTCAGCAGTGCGACGCCAACATTTTAGGGTTTTAGAATTAATTAATTCCGGTCTTTGTTAAAATCTATTTATCTATTTACTTTTTTAAATAGACTTTAAACTACATATTAATAAACAATTCGTCAAACTCAAACAACAAATTAAACTCATACAAAAAGTAAGTAGGGTTGGACAAAACTTGAGACCCGGACCGACCCTGGAGAAGAAAAAAAAAACGGAAAAATAGAGTGAAATGGGCGCGTGCAAAGGGAGACAGACCATTAGGTTTTAATTTCAGTTTGGATTGGGTTGTTTCGGGTGGGTTCGGGTAGAGAATTGTGAACCGCGGATAACCAAACCCGCTTGCATATAATAAAGCATTGCATTAGTTTTGCTTTTTAGGGTACACCAAAAGGTGTCCTCGTTTATTTCCTCAGTCAGCCTCCTCATGTTCCCTCACTTTTTTCAATATCCTCATCTTCTCTCCTCTTTCAATCTTTCCTTCCCCCACTTCTTACAAGTCTTTCACTCATATCTCATAGCATGAAAACTACACAAATAGAGTTCTATTACATATTCCATCATCACCGCGATTCAAATCAATTTCTTCCCTTTCTCAAATTTGATCTCGCTTTTTTTATTTCTTCTTATTTTGTTTCTAGTTTTAGTTTTTTAAGTTAATGATGTAAATAATGCATATCTATGTTTTGTAGTATTTTTTTTCTTTTCTTTTCTTAGTTTTATACTTTATCTCATCCCCATTAACACAAACACTTGGTCTGAAGAGTTTTTTTTCAACATCTGCATTTATTGTTTGAGAAAACCTTGTATCATCCGACTCGCTAACTTGTAACCCGTTCAAAATCGAACATGTCAAACTGAGTCTTTAGATTGGTAAGAATAGGGTATGGTGTCTTCACACGCGAGTTCAGTTGGGTTGAGCTATTGGGTTTGAGCCCGCCCATTGTCTACCCCTAGTAAGATGTGGATTGTCCACCACTTATTCTCTGGTGCACTAAAGTTCTCGCATACGTAGGGTCTGGGAAGAGGTCCCACTACTTTGGTGTATTGTACGTCGTCTTACTCTATTTCTTACACAAAAGGTTGTTCATAGGTCTTGAACTCATGACCTTTCAGGTATATGACAACAACTTTACCGTTGCGACATGACTCCCCCTTCGATTGTCCGCCACTTATATATAAACTAGTATTATCTCATTTAATTTGACAACGTATGACTCAACCGAACTTGGATATGATATTACATTGTCTTACTATTAGATCATGATAGAACACTCCACTTTTTTATACATCACTTCAACACCTCGTTTTGTCTCTATCTTTCTCTTCATAACACATCGCTCATATCTCTTTTTTCGGTTCAGTATGTGTACACTAAATTAGATTCTCTCTTTCTCTTTTCTCTCACTCCATGTTATCACTCTCTATCTCTCAATTATATTTTTCATTTTCAATAAAGAGGGGAAGTGGGGTTAAGAGAGAGAGAGAGATAATTATGAGAGAGAATGAGAAAAAAATGAATAAGAGTATTCATATTCATGTATACACCCTCATGAGGTGTACACTAAACAATTTTTCTTTTTAAAGTCAACATATTAGTCGTATATGTCAAACCGTATAGATAATAAACATAATGTAAAACAAAATCTTCATATAATAATATCAATTGAAACTCAACTTGTTATAAGATATATTGAATAATAACTTAGTTTATACTATTTTTTGAAATAATTGAGTTATTTTGAGAAATAAATTCGACATTAAAAATTGATAACAACTTAGATAGTTAACATAATTTAAAGTTGTGATGATTTATATTGAAACATGACTTGATTGACATTGATAAAAATAAGAAGAAAAAATGCATACCTAAAAATTTGATGAACATCCTTTTCTTAGTTGAACTGTGACATAAAGAGTTTTGGTAATTTTTTGCGTTTGATTTGCTAAACAGTAAGCACCTGACATAACAACACAAGACAAACAGCATAAAACAAGTTAGAACAACACAGGCTAAACTGTTAAGGTATTTAATGGCTTTTGATCTTATACGATTTTTGGTGGATAAAGGACTGTTTTGGTATATCATGCAACTTGTACGTGAGACAAAGAATTATGTTATGGTTTAATGAGGGACAAAAATTTATCACACTGCACAACTAAACTTATCATATTATATATCCTTCATTTTTTAACATATCAAACGCACCCACTAATTGATCGTTACCTTTGTACCAAAAAAAATTCATCGTTACCTTAGTACACAATACTCTTTGTCATATCCCTAATTATCAGACCACCCAGTCCAAGCCCGAAGGGATCACAAACCAACCTCATAGAGTGTGTCTTTATCTATCTCACTTTCACTCTCATCCATCAAACTCATAGCAATTGGGTAGCTAAATAAATAAATCCTAACAGACTTTATCTATCTTAATATAATCCACTGATAGCCATAGTCTCATTGAAAGAGTAGATATTAACAATTTCATTATTATTATTATTATTTACATTTTTAATTGATTTTTCAACACCGTGTTTCTTATTACTGTTATTACAGGAAGGAAGAGAAAAGATTAGTGAGAGAATGAAAATTTTCGAAGATTTAGTCCCCGGATATAACAAGTTAGCGAACATAATAATTTCTTCTAACTTATATTCTATCATTTGCATTAAATTATTATTGTTTCTATGTTTTTTCTTATTGTTTAGATAATCGGTAAAACACTCATACTAGATGAGATAATCAATTATATTCAAGGCTTGTTTGTTACGGATTAAAATAAAAATGATTTTTACATAAATTTTAAAAATCAAAATCACTTTTTTCAAATAAATAATTTAGTTTGTTTAGATACAACTATAAAAAAAAGACTTTTTTTTACAAAATTAGTTCAATTTTTTAAACCATATTTTCTCTCTCCTCTTAAAAAATAATTTTTTTTGAGAAACTCCTCTTAACAACTTCTCATTTGAAACTGTTTTTAGTTTTTTTTTAGATAACAAATGCATTCAATACTCTTAAAAGTGATTGTTTTTTTTAAAAATGATTTTTTCCTTAAAAAAGCTATAACAAATGGGTAGTTGAGATACATGCTTATGTTTTTAGTAGTATCTTTCTTGAGTTTAGACTTCAAGATTTAATTAATTTATTATTTACATGGAAAAAATTAACTTGCTTTTCCTTTTTTCAGTTCATTTGAATGAAGCTTGAAACAGTTGATTCCAGATTGAATATGCACTCGTTTATTGATTGTTTCCCTTCAAAAGGTAATGTAAGTCTTTCGAATTAAATATTAGTTTGCAGATTTGTTGACTTAAATAGGAGTACTTTTGCAGCATATTGGTTTTTATTAAATAAACTTGCAAGTGGTCCATACAAATATCCTATAGATGTTAGTAACTAGTAGTATATATGCATTCGCAACCTTGTATTCGATATCTGCAAATTTAGCCTTGACAAAAAATTTGTCAACATTCACAAGAATATGAAGTTGCATAAAGTCCCCCTCAAACATAAGAATTCATTTTATAGTTTTTTCCACAATAGAAGTTTAGACTTGCAACTTAGTGAAGTTGTTGAAGCAACAAAGCCAGCATTATAACTTGTACCGCTTCAATGCAATGCAAGACAGAAGTATATAGTATATACCGGTCATGACAGAGAAATGTTGAATATAATTAAATAAACATTTAAATTTCACACAAGTATGTCCAAATTATCATCCTAGCCAATATTACTACAAGCCTATTAATGGCCTAATGGGGATGTCAACACACCTTGAAACTCCAAGGCATTCTCACCCCAAAGGATTGCAAATATCTTAAAGCAGTAAAATCAAATAATTTTACTCCTGCTTCTGTTACTTGAGTGGCAACCTTATGAAACCAAACTATCGTGACTCTTACCATTTGGGTTTGAGCACACTAAACATGAGTGGATCAAATCGCGATCGTGCATTGTTTACCTTAAAGAACACCATTACAATACTACCATCTCATATTCAATTCTCTGTCAAGGGAGATCCATTTTCCATTTTCTTCCGCGCAAGAACATATGTTTTCTCCGTTCTAAAATCTTTTAGTGATTCCTTGAAATTTCCCCCTCCATTATCTGCCTTCGACGAAGCAGGTTGACAAAGATCAAGGTCTTTTTCCACATCATCCTTGCCTTCGACGGGCCTCAATGGAAAGTTATTACCGCCATGAGCCTTTATATCATCTTCTGTTAAGCATCCATATTTATCTCTATAAATCTCCAATTCAGTATCTAAAGTTTTGACTTCTTCCTCTAGTTTAAGAAGTAATTCATTAGTTTCCTGCAGGACTTCTTCATCATACTCTATCTGCTCCTCCATCATTCTTTGATACTGTGAAGCATCCATTTGCAAAGTCGCCTTCTCTTCCTGCAAGCGGGTGATCATTGCCATAGCATTGTTGGCAGCAACAGCTGAAGCACTTCTCTCTTCATCCAACTCCATGTACAAAGTCATGAGCGACTTGCGATCCAAACGAACTTGCCTCTTCAAATTATTTAAGATGGCATCCACTTCTTCATCTTGACAATTCCCCTCAGTAGAGTCAGATGCAGATTCCATCTTTTCTAATGGTGATTTCTTGCCCGAGACAGAAGACAAAGAAGACCATCTTGGACTGTTGTCTGGAGAATCTGTAGGCGGGGCTCCAAAGAACCTGTTGCTCCATGGAAAAGACGGGGTTTTGGGGGATTCTATGCTTATATCGTTGGATCCTATTAATAGAGGCCAAAAGGCACCTTTGTTTACTTCCTTTACTGCATTAAGAATTGAAAAAGACATTATAAATGTAGGAGTAAATAGGTATTTTAGTCCAATATGGTGCATTTATTAAGAAACTGCATAAGCTTTAGCAAGCATATTACTACAAAATTCATGTTTTTATATGCACTCACATTCTAAACTCTGATTTTTCAGGTTGTTGTCATCATCGTTCTGTTGAAGCTCAAAATCTTTTTTTGCATTCAAGATTCGAGGCGA
>Ga0099826_10002988_pt1 | contig 11259 bp, 2 predicted proteins | sample Mtrugardesep15_FD_76830 | JGI IMG/M metagenome (GOLD analysis project Ga0099826, IMG submission 76830) | Root nodule microbial communities of legume samples collected from California, USA - M. trunc garden sep15 | ecosystem: Host-associated > Plants > Roots > Nodule | place: USA: California...
GAAATCACAATATCAGATAACCTCACGCAAGCACTTCTTTTCCTTTCTCATTTTATGGGAGATGTCCATCAGGTATGTCAAACAATAACAGTTACAAAGCTCCAAATCTCCCAATATCGGATTCCCGACGGTTGTGAAAATCCCACATTCATACAGTCTCCACGTGGGCGATCGTTGGATCAAGATAAGGACAATGTAGATTTCAGGCAGATTTTTTATATTTGATTAAAAAACTAAAATCTCGACCTTGAAATCTGCACTGATGTGGTATAACTGCGTGAATTCAAGAATTTGCAACTTCATGGAATCTCTCGATTTCGATCGTCCATACTCTAAGTTTATATCTTAATTTGCAATTTAGTTATCATAATACCTATTTTTTGCTTGGTTGATTTGCAGCCTCTACATACGGGCTTTACCACAGACAAGGGAGGAAATTTAATTGATGTTCATTGGTTCACAAGGAAACAAAATCTCCACCATGTGAGTGAGCCCAATTCTCATCATCATGAATCATCAAGCTACTTACAATGTGATCTATTTCAATATCTGCAACACTGACTAATTTTGTAACATATAGGTTTGGGATGCTAACATAATTGAGACAGCAGAAGAAAGATTCTATGACACTAACATAGATGAATACATCAGTGCTATTCAGGAGAATATCACGGTATACTATACAGCAGATTTCTGTTATCTATTTTAATAAAAGTCTGTTGCTAATGACACGTGACGAAACTTTACACCTCTATTTCTCAACATTTTTCGCACATTCCTTCAATCTTGCACGAGATTTTTACTATACTCAAATTTTATGATACAGAAAACATGGTCGGATGAGGTAGCAGGATGGGAAGCTTGCAGTTCTAACAAGACCACATGCCCGGACATGTATGTCTTATTACTAGTTTAATTTGTGTTCAAAATTCTAGCTAGAAAATCCCCAACATTTATCTGTATAAAGTTAATTAATTTGGGTAATTTTTTAGATATGCATCTGAAGGTATTAAGGCAGCATGTCAATGGGCATATAAAGATGCCCCTGAAGATGCTGTTCTAGAAGGTAAGCTATAATAATTTTGCACGTAGAGTTTTTTCATTTACATTTACATTTTCTAACTGTATCATGAAACAATATCCTGCAGATGATTACTTCCTATCACGTTTGCCGATAGTCAGTTTGCGATTAGCTGAAGGAGGAGTTCGATTAGCAGCAACACTCAATCGTATTTTTAAGTGATGCAACATATTCCCTAAAAAAAATGTTCCCTAAAAAAAAAAAGGGATGCAACATGTTCAAATGTAATTTGTTAAATTATGAATAACATGCGATTGGTTTGAATTATGATAATTGAAAGAGAATAAAGTTTCTTTAGTAACCTGTGGAGGTTATCTATCTTGTAGTTTACCAAATTAATGTGTCATTAAGAGCATTATTTGATTCATGTGGACTGTGGAGGCTACCTATCTTGTAATTTATCAACTTAATATGTCATTAAGAGCTTATTTGATTCAACATACGATGCTTAGCTCATTCCAGTTGTTTTATTTGAGCATACATGTAACACTGTATTCTTGTATGTCTGTGTCACTTTTCTTCTTGTTTAAACATCATTTTTTATGTCACATTAGATATATCATTTTGATGTTTAAACATCATTTGTCAACTCACCTCCACCCACTCTTCCCTGGAGATAACGAAAAATTATGATGGTGTCTTTGTGATTGAGAAAATGAAAAAATAATATTATTTGGTTACTTGTGTGTCTCCGTATTGTACTGCATCTACTTCTATTTCGTTGACGATCTATAGTTTGTTGTTACATAGTGAGAGATATCCGATTGATAAATTGGCATATTTCAAGTGAACCTGAATAACTAAATAGGCAGCGCAGGAACCTCGACAAGAAGACAAATTACCAAATATCATTGAAATGGTTAAATAGAATGCCAAAGAAGAAAAACTAAATTTCCACGAAAAAGAGGGGGCGAAGGAGGAATCCATGTTTCATTATGCAAACCTACTTCATTTTCCTTGTTTTCTGTTGGCAATGATTTTTACATTGTATGGTGTACAAAATCTGATCGCATGACTCCCAATTTTGATGTGGAACACATCGTCAATCTTTAAAATGGGTTGAGATTCATACCCACAGATATATCCAAGCCAAACAAACTGTTACGTAGCAGATATGAAACTCCTTGCATTAAGTATCATGGTCATGCATTTATCCGGTTCAGGGCGACCTTTGCTTTGCTTCATCTATGTGGAACATAAGCTGCAGATATACAGGTAGAATATTATTAGAGAACAAATGTGAGGAATGGAAAACCATTCAAACAATGGAAATTTCAAATGTTAAAAATTGTATACCTTTGTTCCAACATAAAATGTCGTAAGTAATCCCCCAAGGACAGGCAGCCCTGTGAAATGGAATTTTGTAATTATATTAACATGTACATAACTTCTGTTATGTTAAAAAGCTAAGGATCTCAACAGACCTTCCTTATGAAGAAAAGAAGAAAGCAACCAGTTAATACCGCTTGGTCCAATAACAAAACCAACCAGGTTTGCCACCTGTTAACAAAAGTCACGGCTCTCAAGTTAGATATTGACTATAATTTTGTTTTCTAAACAAAATGTGACAGTATCTACTAAAACAGATATGAAATCACACAGCCAAAAAATTAATAATGGTAACTGAAGTCATTGTGACCGAGAATGGCTAAGAATTATAATAATCATGTACGGTTAGCTATCAAGGGCAACCAAGGACAAACCACGAGGCAAGTGATTGTAACTGCACCAGCAACAGCACTGAGTTCACGAAATATGAATTCCCCAAAAGAGCTTTCAGCCTAATTTCCAAATTTAACTCCATGTTAGACAGTAAGAATCACAATTTTGGACCATTGAAAAATTAGATGAGAAAAACAAGGATATACATTATTACCTTGAATGCTTTTGCGGCAGATTTTAATAGCAACTCAGGGATAAAGAATAAACATGTCAACCACGCCCATGAAAGAAGCTTCCTAAGGTTCATGAGAATAATCAAGCATTAAATATTTGACCAAAGAATGTACATCTTTACAAATAGAATGGATTGAACAGACCAATAAAGGGAGCGTACCACTCTAAATCATGCCAGATGGCAACAAAAGTGAATATAACCCATACATTTAAGAGCTTTTTCCGAGATCCCCCAAGAGGAATGTACACATACCTGAATTTCTACCCCGTCAAATTTAAGTTATCATTTGGGAAAAACTAAAAACCAAATGGAAAATCAAAAGGTTAAAGAATTGAGATCACCTCACGAGCCATTTGTTAAAGGAAGCATGCCAATTTTTCCAAAAGCCTTCCAAGTTGTGGCAATTATTAATACATTTTGGCATATTTTCTGGAGCTTCAATCCCGTTCACCTACAACACAATTCCAAAGTAATGACTTTCTCCACGTATATACATGGACATTTATGCTTAGATGCTAAAAGAGCAAGTAACATACCAGTGACCAGAACCTGAAAAAGCGCCAGATCAGTAAAAACTTTAGCCACATGAAGTTTAAGACCTGAAACAAATACATAATAAAAATATATATTTAAAAAAAAAACACCTTGGTAACCTAAATTGGTAGCATATTTATCAAACTATAATTAACAACCACCACCACTAAGCCTTAGTATATCACTAGGTAGGTTTGGCTACATGTATCGGTTAGCGTCATTAGGCTCAGGAGAACCACTTATGTTAATTTTATAGACATGTATTCTCTTACCCCATATCCAATGATGAACACATCCATAGGAGATAAGTGCTTCCACAAACCGCTGGATAAAATTGATGAAGAAATATTTTAGCCACCATACGATAAAATTAGAGTAAAAAATTAAATATAACATGTGGTGCTTTACCGAGTATTGAAGCACCCACCTATTAGCAAAGGCATTGTAGTAGAACAGATGTGTCATGAGCTCGACAAGGGTAAAACACAATACCCAACGGAAACCATAGAGTATCACATTTCTAACTGAATTACTATTTTGAGGAACATCTAGCTGCAAAAACATTAGAACCAGTACCATAAATATAACATAGACTCAAGCAAGCATTAAAGAAAATTGACAACAATTAGCAATGCAAGAAACGCCCAGGACAAAAAAGGACTACTTCTGATTATGGCTCAACAGTAACAATTTGATTGTATTACATCAAATTCACCAAAGTGTTTTGACTGATTACATTTGCATTTAATTATATAGTTGATTAAAGTTTCAAATTCCTCCAATTTAAACAAATAATATCTTCCATATACTTAAATTTCGGAAAATAGCAGGATGAGGAATGCACTTAACCCCTAAAGGTTTCACAAGGACCACAACCATACAATTGTAATGAAATTCAATCACGAAACTTATCTCCTAAAAATAACTTGCAGCTACACACCTGTGAAGCGAAAGCGTTGAAGCTCACTATTGGACCGGCAATATAAAGCGGTGCATACACCAAATAACAGAGGTATACGACATATCCAAACTTGTTGATGTGTAGACTTCTCTCCTGATAATGAAATTAAAATTATGTACTGGAAAACATGTCGCCACATGCCGAATAGAAACTATATAATTATAAAATGGAAAACTTGAGGGAAAAAGAAGCGTAGAACATAATTTAGCAATGATGATAAATTTCACCCCCTGCTTTATTTTTAAATGGTAGCTATCCTAACCTGTAAAGCTTGATAGCATGTGTTTCCTGATTTGCAAATATGACAACGTTGACAATGTTTCTGCAATCATCAAAAAACATAATATTGACAAAATTATAATAGATCACATGAAGCAGTTAACATGTCAATAGCTACATGACAAAATGTGCATTAGACACTGATACTTCAAGTTAGTATGTGTTTCAAGCAATGCATTGCCTAAAAATTTGACTATTTAAGCAACTTGAAGACAACTTAGGATGCATGTTTTAGCTTAAAAATAAACATGGTTTCTATCAGTCATTCAGGCCATAAGCAAATATGCAGAAAAACAAGTACACTAAACCAGCCTGGTCTTACATAATTGTTAAGTGAAGTGTCCCAGGCAAAATTATTTAAATATCAAACAAGCAGTGCCACTTTGAGGTAAGATCAAAAGCTACTCTTCAGTGATAAAGTTTTCATAGTATATGCCCCAGCAGTATAATGAATAATCATCACCACAACCATATCTAGTTAAGAGAGACTGTAGAATGGAAACTTATACTCAAAACAAACAAATACAATATTCCTTAAGATAGTAATACCTCCTGATCAAAATGAGAATCTTGATTTGTCCAATGATAATCCAATCCAAAGCTTATCATGCGCAAAACAACTGCCACAAACAACTACGCTTAGAAATAAAGAAATCTATATTTCTCGCATGTTATACAAAGACATGCATATAAAATTAGTAAATGCACAATAAAATAAAATTTAGATCACCAAATTTTAACATCCAGCCCATAAGTATCCTAAATAAAAATAATCATAAGATGAAACCAGTTTCAAATTAAGTGAGGAATGATCAATTTTGGATTTGCATAACTTAATATGAATGTTGGCGATGGATCACGGATGAGAATAGTTCAACCAGCAAGATGGGAAAAAAGAGGTTACATACAAGATAAATATGAACCATAAATACATGGATAATTTCAACTTTAGATGCTATAGAAACTCAAGAAATACCAAAGTTGAAACATATGTGCCACCTAAAGCTGCCGCGGTAATTGTCCAAAAACCTCCATTGTTGCCTGCAGTATAAATACATAGCTTAAGTGGGAATATAATTACACCTACCATAAAATTGTAAATACAAACAATTGAATGCATCTTACCCAAACATTGAGAATGAATATCCTTCATAAATCCGATTACAGAGAAGAAAAAATATGTTGTAACTCCAAATTATCAGTGGAAAGTACTTTTTCCGTGCAAACATCTGCAGAAATATCATTTTAGTCTTACATGGTAACTGAGGGAAGAGTGATAAATATGGTAATTAAATGATAGACCAAAAGTCCAAAACAATATCTGTTTAGGAACATGTAGATCATAGATGTGATATTTTATATGTTTGCCATTCATGTTCCTAAAATAATATGTTGAAACTTCAAAGCCTGACCAACCAATAGAATGAGACCTATGATACATCCCCACCATTGGATATGCAAATCTCTCTAAATGAATAGCTATTTTCTCAGTCCATAAAACTATTCAAAGTTTTAACCATATTTCTTTAGTAGGATCTACGGAATTCATGTTGTAAATGCAGACTTCCTATATAATTAAGTTTACTACACAGTTTTACTATGGTAAAAGGTATTAATCTATGGGATTCATGGTCAATTGGTCATACCATTCTCAGTTAAGTAATCAATAATTTTTCAAACTTTTCAGAGTCCTAGAAACAAAAATACACAAATAATCGACATATAAACAAGCAAAAAAAATAATTTATATTTTTAAGTAGAGAGATGTATTCTTGTGAATAATTCAAGAAATTTGATATGAATGCCTTTTAACTAGATTTCTATATCTTATATACAATAAATTTTACAAAAAAGAGAATCATTATGAAATTAAAACCAACACATTACACATACCAACTAGAAATATTGTAACTAACTTATACATTGTTCTGTTACACGCACCTTAACAAGAAGAAAATTAATAGTAGCTATTGAGAGCACAAATATGACGCTACAAAGTGAAACAAACACAAAATTAGACAGAACAACGAAAAAATAATGTCAACATTAAAAGAAACAACATCTAAATGAACTATGAATTCCATACCATGCTCCATGCAGATAAGATAGGTAGGCGAAAGAAAATAAAAGCCAGACAATGGACATTCCTCTCACATTGAAATTGAAGAAAGCCCTCATTAAATTGGCCAGAAGTGTAAAAATTCCAAAGACAAGTGTAAGAACAGGTAAATTTCCTCGAAAATTCCTCCACTGAGCATCTGAGACATCCTTTACACATAACAAACAGAATAGGAAGTGCAATTAATCAGCAATAAAATGCAAAAGCAATGAAACTAACTGCTGAAATACTTACAAAGAAATGGCGATAAGGATAGAAAGAGCAAAATCATACATTGAGGTGATTAGGTATGAGCCATCCCGGGCGTAAACCGAATAGTTGTTTGTAGTGATCTACGACGATAAATAAAAAACAAATTACACAATGTTCATCAATTAAGCCATATCTACAGAAATAAGTTACGGGGGGCCGTTTGGATTAGGCTTATTTAGAGCGTATGCAAAACAGTTTATGCATATAAATAAATAAATTTGTAAATGTAGTTTATGGAAAAACAGTTTATGAAGATACAAGTTTCGTCATTGAGAACTTATAAATGAATATAAAAGCTTATTTATTTGCATAAGCTCAAAATAAAGCTAATGGGGGAAGTTAGAAAGAAGAAATATACCGCGAGAGAGTTGAAGGGATTGTCTAATGATGATAACATAGAAAATGAATGCATAAGTGACTAGAAAAAAGAACTCTTTCTGCTTCCAGGGTGCACTCTTTCTGCCATTATAGATGTCCTTGCTCATCGCAATGTCCAGTAATTTGTGTGTTGTCTGTTTTGGAAATACAAGAATTTAGCATTAAAACAGAACAGTGATATAAAATGAATGAAAGTAATGACATCGCAATACTAAAGTGTCAATTGAACGCCCAATCGGGGGAATAGCGAAAATTGAGAGAGAAGGAAAACCTGTTGAGAGCAGTTGTTTCCGATCCACGCAGAACTTAGGAGAAGGAGAAAGACACAATCGCGAATTAATCGCTCAGTAGCAACGCTGCTGTGCCTTTATTTGTAATTACTATTATTTTTATAATTTTAGTTAGATCCAAGTAAACCTTGACTAAAAAATGGTTAAATTACTGTTGATATCGTTTAAGTTATTTAATTATTCTCTCTTTTTCAAAATACATCATTGCACACATGTCAATACACAACTTTGATAATTAATATATTTAATTATATATGATAAAAAATTATAAAAATTTAATATTTTGAAAACATTCATCGATACAAATCAAACAACATCTTGCATGCTAACATTTGTAATTATATATTAGTTAAAAAAATATGGTCAAAGTAAGCTATGTGAATAATCCACATTAATTATATAATAAAAACTCTTATATAATTGCGACATGAATTTTGAAACGGAGGAAGTATAATAAGTTAGTTTTTAAATTTTCATCGTTTTTGCTTGGAATATTTAGGAACCAAGCAGATATGGAGTAAAAAAAAAACTAAATTACAACTGAGATCATTTAAGTTATTTTATTTTATTTTTATACAAGAGAGGGCCGAAGCTCAAAAATTATTTAAGTTATTTAATTATAATAAATCGGTTTTTAAATTTTTTTTCTCATCATTTATGTCTTTTAATTAAAGCACATAATTGATAAAGATAAAAATTAGGATCAATTCATTACAAATAATTAACTTAAAAATATAAAGAAGAAAAAAACTTGTAATCATTAAATAAGGGATTCTAGTGTAATATAGAAAAGAAAGAGTTCGTGAACTTAGTTTGGTTAGTACATCGCATATTTTATGCAGAGGCAAGGGTTTGAACCTCTGACACCCCACTTCTCCACATTTATAATATGCAAGCTTTAGCCACTAGATTATCTGACCAAAAATAAATAAATAAAAGGCAAGAATTGGTGCGAAGGGTGGCTGATGGGTGGGTGTTACACATTCCACCTCTTTTGCATCGTCCAAACCCAACAAGTCACCGATCTATCCAAATCCCTGCTTTGTGTAGACGGTATGAAATCTCACTTTGTCCCCCATTAAGTTAAGAAAGTTTTATATTCCATGGGTTTCATGATATTTCCATGAGACTAATATCATATGATTCATCATTGTCTTGTTAAAGTGGTCATTTCCGATATTACTCGTGTATTATCGTATTTTGATCATTTGACTTTTAATAAAATGAAGTAGTTTCTTATTGTAAAAATAGGAAGTAACTATGAAGCATAAATATTTCTCTTATTAGGCGTGTTCTGGTATTGTATATAGTGAATTTTGTCATTTTCTCAAATTATTAGATGTTAACGTGTCTGGATCATATCCGGTGACTCAATGTGTGCGTCAGGAAAGAATACGTAAGAGGAGAAGAAATTGTCGCGTATGATATGTTGTTATGTTTCAATTTTCATTAGGACCTCACTCACCTGAAATATATTTGTCTTTCCTTGATCGAATCACGACCTTGATGGAGAAAAACAAAGCATGCAACTAGTGAGAATGAGAGTGAGACAACGAAAAGTGTCCCTACTTTACTTACCAACATTATATTTTCAAGCCCCCTAAGTTTACTTTTTGTTGCAATTTTAGCCCCTCATGGCAATTTTAGCGTCCTAAGTTTACTTTTTGACTCGAAATTAGGGGGCATGGAAAGTAAACTTAGGAGGCTAAAATTGTCATGATGGGCTAAAATAGCAACAAAAAGTAAACTTAGAGGGCTTGAAAAAAGTTGTTTTTTTAGAGGGTCAAAATCACAATTTTGAGAAACTTAGAAGGCCAAAAATATAATTAAACTTTAGTTTAATTTCTAAAATACAACCTGCTTCACTGCCAGTTCAAATGCTAGCTCCCGTACATTGTATTTCTACTTTGTTGTGTAGTTTTCATTTTAATTAGTTTTGTTCAGTCAAACACGTTTCTTATATACTTACAGTAATAACAATACTTAGAAACAGTATAAACCGGGGTCCATATGAACTTGTTTCAACTCTTAACACCGTCTTCTTCTGTTCAGGAGCTTTCACGTAGCTACTTATTATATCATTCAGTCAATAATAGTTTCTTAATTACGTAACAATCAAGTACTTATTTTGTTTTCCACAGTAATAAGCAAGTACTTATGTCAAGCCAAAAACTAAATAACACTTAATTTCAGGTGAATTTACCAGAAAATTTAAACCTCAAAATGCAAGTAGTTTTGACTTATGAACACTATCAACCAAGCTTAGTATTTACCTCAACAGGAATAAAGTAACGTGTTGGTAAGGTGATTGAGGTGATGGGTTAAATTTCCCTATCTAGATAAACCTTTTTCTAGAACTAGAATAGAACCATTAGGTGTTTAGGCACGTGGCAAGTGATGATGAGTTAATACAAGAAGCAGAGCTTAAATTAAAGTCATCACGTTCAAACATGATAGAAGGATTCTTGTTTCTTCAAAAGTTAAGAAAAGGATATATCGATCCGTTAAAATTACGAAAAAAATATAAGAATATTATATTTGTACATACAATACAAGCATATAAGAATGTATTTTTTTTTAAGAAGCCAAAGTATAAGAGTGTGTTCATAATTTGGTAAAAAGAAACATAATGTATTTATAATTATAGTGTTCTTGGTGTAAAAATAAGTGTTTTTTTCTTTATGGAAATAATTAGTGTTCTACGATATACAATTTTTGGAAGATATCAAATTAATATATAGAAAATAGAAAAACACAATTGATTATATAGAACAAAGTACTATGTTATCAGTTGATTTTACCGACATTTTGTTTAAAACTAATTTTTTTTTGACAATTTAACAGATCACGTATAGTTGATCTTTCTTGTCAAACCATAATTTTTCGTCTACGATACTCAAACATGAAACCTTACGTAAGATATTCATGACAATTTGACTGATCACGTATGTTCAACCTTCTCGTCAAACCATGTAATTTTTTCGTCCACAATACTCAAACATGAAACCTTAGGTAAGGTATTCACATTTTTCATATATATATATATATATATATATATATTCACATTTTATTTATTCTTGGTCCTAACGTATAGACTGTTAGTCCCTACTGCCTAGTACCTAGTCTACCAAACCCGTATAGTGAAATTCCATGAAGAGCGTATATAAAAGCATGAACATGTACCATGTTACTCACACTCTTAAAACTTACTTCTAAATTGCAACTACCTAGTGTTTAAATTCAACACCTTCAATTTTTCTTTGATCTTGAACACAGTTTGTACATCTTTGTGTGATGAACACCACTAGAACATTAGCTATGTCCACAGCTACCAAGAAAGAGTATGGTAATTCTAAAGAAGAAAATGAGCTGAGAAGAGGACCTTGGACTCTTGAAGAAGATAGCTTACTAATACACTATATTGCTCGTCATGGTGAAGGTCGTTGGAATATGTTAGCCAAAAGTGCA
>Ga0099826_10002989_pt1 | contig 11257 bp, 8 predicted proteins | sample Mtrugardesep15_FD_76830 | JGI IMG/M metagenome (GOLD analysis project Ga0099826, IMG submission 76830) | Root nodule microbial communities of legume samples collected from California, USA - M. trunc garden sep15 | ecosystem: Host-associated > Plants > Roots > Nodule | place: USA: California...
CTTTTTTTTTTTTGGTTACATCCTTTATGCAGCATTCAATAGTATAATTTCATTAATAAAAAAAAAGGTATAGTTTCCATGATTTTGTTGTGAAAGATATTAAATCAGTTTAAAATTTTAACTCTTAAAATCTAGCTAAAATGATCAAAATGTTTATGTATGTTATATGTTGGCCAACCCATGAACAATGGTGATGTGAAATATTTCTCAAACTTTAATATTAATCATGGGATGAGTATTTTACTTGGTTGAGCTAAAAATTTAAAGATGTTAAAGTCTAGGTTTAAAACTTGACAAAGGAGAAAATACTAACATGATTTAATATCAAACTTCACTCACAGTTAAAAGCGTAAGAATTAAAGCGAAGACAACCTAGATGATGTTGAAAATCCAATTCAAATTAGATTTTATATTTCATCGGTCCAACAATCAAATATATAAGTATTATTTTGGTTATTATGTTTTTAAAACAAAGTTTTCATCATCATTTAGTAGAACTAATATTAATCGGAGAATTTATAAGGCACATAGTCTTTTTTTTTTTGTGCTAAAAAAGTCACTGATCAATTATTCAAAAAAAAAAAGTCACTGATCAAATATAAAAAATAAAAAAATAACTGATCAAAAATATAAAGTTTAAATGAAAGATATTAAAAAAGGTTTAAAAAAAAAACTAAATATGAGACTTTAGGGGTATTTTAGCTATTATCGTTAAATTTATGTGTTTGAGGGATGTAACCATGAAAATAGGGGGTGTAACTAGCTAAAATATTCTTTTTACACTCGTACGGTGCTCTAGAATAAGAGAAGGGTTGTATCTGATAGTCCCTCTTCAATCTTTGCTGAAAAATGTTCTTCATGTTGTAATCGTTTTTAATTTTTTGATTTTCTGATTCTGTTTTCGTATATATCTTGATTAGCAATGTGTTATTGAATCTATTATTCATTGTGATTAAATTTGCAATGGTTTGATATATATTAGTTGCTGTACACAACCTATTTGATGAATTTACTGGATAATTTGTTTTTGCAATACTTGTCACAAAAATATTCTTAATTTTTTACTTTACTTACTCCGAAAGTCTATGAAATATGAAACACCGACACAAATACCAGACACAAACATTGACACAGGTACACATACAAATAAACATACATAAAAGATGTGATTGTATGTAATGTGTCATCGTCAGTTTCCGTGTTGGACACTTAAACATTTGAGTGTGAGACATCAGCATATGTCTGACAGTCGAACACATTTTTAATTTGAAGTGTCGGTATTACTTTCTAAATCATTTCTAGGTTTAAATATTCATCGATCTCATTATTTTGGTGGGCATATAGGACATTCAACTATACGTGTGCTGCAAGTATATAGAATATATAGATGTTTTTGTACGGATGCACCCAAAGCTTGTGCATCATTCACATCATATAAGAGCAGCCTTCAAGTGTGTGTCAATGGAAAGATGCAGAAAGTTCTATAACAGAGATAATAGATGCTGCTTTAAGACGATGAACTGAATTAATGAGTGCGAAGACAGAAGAATATAAAGCAAAGCCAGAATTGTACAAAGCTTAAAATAATCGATCAGATCGTTATTCCATGGAGGCATGCATGGATTTACTCGAATCCATGTAAGATATTCAAACTACAATATACAATAATGCATTGGAAAAATTTATCAATAAAGATTGGAGAGCCATGTTGATTAAGACGTCTTCATCGAGGAGAAGCGTTTGGCTAGTGTCTCTCGAGTAGTGTTCAAACCTCCAAAGATATACACAAACTCACAAATAAATGACCTTATCTATATTTTTACTCGTGACGAAAATTTCTCAGCTAAGAATCTCAAAAGAAAAAAAATATACAACCTGCTCCTACTTAATCTCCAAGTAACCTAGCTAGTGGCAGAGAAAACTCTATTGTACCAAATAGAGTGAAGGATCATATGAAATATATCATATTTGACAGGATTCTTGTTCCAAAGGAAGTGCTTCTGTACCTTTTTTACCCTCATTAGCAAGCTTAGATACCTCTTTTCTGGAATAGAAAGTAGTATACTTTTCAAATTTGGAATATCCTTCTCCAGAACAATGACAGAAAAGGATTCCCAATCCAAAACCTCGAAAAAGGGTGGCACAAAATTATCAGATATAATAACCGGAACACATTCGTAGAAAATTGCTTCCACAACTCTTGGACTATTCACTTCATACCCTTTTGCACAAATACAGTACTTGCTACTCTTCATGTAATGAATGTAGTTACTGTTTCCTTTGGCATTTGGCAATTTTCCGAAGATTTTCATGTCAGGATCTTTGTTCTCCCAATGTTTCAATAGTATTGGCCTTACATAACCATGCATGCTCCCTGCGAAAAAGGCTAATGTTGTCTTCTTTGAAAATGAATTGCCACCAAGATCCCTTGTTGGAATTTGCGCGTTTCGGACATATGTTTCAGGAAGAGACGCGTCTTTGCCAAAGACAAATCCTTCTTTTACATCGGCGTTGCAGAGGGACCTTATGCAGTTCGCCAAGCGTAATTTTGTTTCCGATGGAGCCTGCATAGAGGAGAAGTATCTTGTATCAGAAAATAAAACAAAATTAAGCTATACAAAATATCTATTTTTTTTTTTATACCACAAAGGCAATGTTGTCAATCACATATCACGGAAAATCGCGGTTCGTTCAAATTCCACTATGCTACAATGCTATGCTACAACCATTTCTTGACAACACTTTGTACTAAATAGCATCACAGAACATTAGCGATTTTTTCAAATTCCACTATGCTATACTACAGTGCTGCTATTTGAAAACAATTTGGAAACAGTGCATAAAGTTGATGGCATTAAATTTGAAATAACAAACTTTTGATAACCTTAATAACAATTAGGGGTCCAATGGTTTCAAATTACGGTCCACAAACACAACCGCGGTAAGAATATAGACGTTCTGGACACCTTCACAACTACATAACAACCGCATTTGTGGTCGGATTGACCACATTTGTCTGTACTTTTCTACCACCTTATCTGCAAGATTACAACATATCTGCAATAGTGATCGCAATTTAAAACCTGAGGCTTCCAAGTTCCAACAGTATATAGGTTTTAAATTGCGGTTCACAATCACAATATAAAGGTTTTGGAAGCCTTCACAACTATATTGTGACCTGCAAGTGTAGTCGCATTGGCCACATTTGTCAGCGTTCTTCTACCATGCATATTAAGGATCACAACATATTAGTAACCGCCATCGCATTTTAAAATACGAGACTTCCAATAAATTGACGAAGAGAAGAAGTCATTACCCAATCATGACAACCAACAAGAAAATGATCAGCACCTCCAGTTCTGTTCCAGAAAGAATGTCTCGCCGCAATCAGGTCTACATAATCATGTAGATATTGAATCAGATTCTTGTGGCTATGCGAATCCTTCACATACAAGGCTTCCTCTAGTATCCTAGAACTGAATGGCAAGTAAAACAAATGAGCTTTCTTTGCGTTTTTGGTAACAAAATGTTTATTAGCTTCCATTAGTTTCATAAACCACCCTTCGGAAGCATAGATTCCTGTGAGAAACGGCGAATGCAGTATAGGTCTAGCTCCTTCTCTGTATACATACACTTTGAGTCTCTCTTCCATTAATTCATAGCTCCTGAAAATTTCAGTCACATGGAAATTTTGAAGTTTAAATTTCAATTCAGCAACACTAATAACTGTCATGTTTCATGTAATAACTACTAATTTCTTTCATTGTGAAGCAGTGTTCTATAAACCGAACCGAACTGGACGTTAAACCGGCCTTTACCACAGTTCGGTTATTTTGGCAGTTCGATCACAGTTTAGTCCCGGTTTAACAGTTTAAGGCAGTTGAACCCTGACCGGTTTGATGTCGGTTTTTAAAATCATTCAAAACAAAACACATTCATAATTGTGAAATTTCAGGAACAAAAAATTGACTTCTAGAAAATACTTCTATAAGTTGTTTTCGAAGGAAAAATAAAATAAAATTTTGAGTAATAACTCTTGAACATGGAAACATTATGATAAATTGGACCATAAAGATTTGGATCATTCTTTACAATTGGTGCATTTTCAATCTCTGATCTTGCCTGTAGTAACTCTTGATCAACATTTGAAACCCACCTCGGCTTCTAAAATACATTAAAAAAAAAAACATAAGCTTAGAACATTTGAACATTATAGAAGGCCCGGATTGTAAATTTAAATAACACATACCATTGATCGATACGAAGCATGGCTTTGAAGCAATAACTTGTTCATTTCAGACACTGTCGTGACTTCTTTAATCGGTGCATGAATTTCTTGACGCTCCTTAGGCACGGTGCTGCCGATAGAAGAACTCTTGTCTTGTATATTTCCACCATTCTGTGACGATGGACTAAAACTCTCTTTCTTTATGGAATTCGTCATGTTATCATCATTTGATAACACGGAAGTTGTTACATTTGGACCGACATTTGTTGTAGAACCAAAAGGTGGACTTAAATTTGTTGGAGCATTCTCAGGAGAAGGAGAATAAGAATTTACTTTTTCTTGAGGCTTATCAGAACCTTGAGATTTGTTTTGTGACAATTCTGGTTCCAAGATAAAACCAGTTATTGAAACAGTATCAACAGTAGCATTAGCTTTCTGAATGGAAAATTCATCTGTAAAGTTTGCATGATTCAAAATTGTCACATTTGTATCTGTATCTTGAGATATTGTACTTTCTGATGATGTTGGTATTTTATCACCAGAGAATAGAGAGAATAGAACATTGCCATAAGATGGTTCAACATATTGAAAAGCTAAGATTATTGCAAAAGTAATGCCAATTAGCCATATTAATCTCTTTGTTTCTAGCTGAAATATTGACAAAAAATCTCCACCCATTTTGCTAAAATTTTTCAACTATCATCAATTAACAAGAATTTGCATATATCATCCCTGCAAAAAAAAAAACATTAAAAGAATCAAATATCAAGTTTGAAAGAATGTCTCTATTCAATTGAAAGTATAGAGAAATTGACAATAGCAAAAAAGACTAACCAAACCAAACAATAGAACATAATATTTTTTACCATTTTCTCAGAAAATCAAATATGTACTTGGACTGAAACTAAAATGTAAATGGCCTAAGAAAATGCAGACAAAGTCAAGAATGAAAAACCAAAACAAGAAAATGAAAGAAAGTTACATAAACACAACAAAAACTCACCAAAAAGTTACTTGTCACTAACCAAACAATAAAGGTTCAATTATGATGATACCAAATTTAACATGCAAAACAAATCAGGAAAAAAATGAATATTTTTCATAACAAAATATATAGAAAAAAAGAAAAGAGAAAGCACATAGGATAATATGAACTTTACCACAAAAAGAAAAGATAATGTAGCTTGTGTGGTACACACTTGAAGCAAAGATTCTCAAGAAGAGTTAACTTGAAGTTCAAAGAGGTTCCAAGATTTGTTCTTTATCTTTTGTCTTTATTTTGCATGCAGTTTCAGAACAAAACACAAACTTGGGTAGCTTGTAGAATTGTTTAATATAATATTGGGAGTTAAGAGTGTAACATTTAAGAATTTTGGCACAAATATCAAAATTGGAGGTTCCTTCAACGGTGTTACTACTTACTAACAATATAAACATGAAATAAAAGCTACGTGACAGTATTGAATATTTTTTTTTTAGTGTATACTATAAAGTTTTTCACAATCAAAGTGGCATAATGAAACTTTGTTGTTCTGACAAGTAATAATAATACTTTAGGCTTATGAACGCCACCGCAACATTAGAGCAGTCAGCAAATTTAATTTTGCTTGTGGAAAAGAAAAGTAAACGGATGTATTGTATTTCGAAATTTATTGAAATGGACAAAAATATCGACCTCACCCCAAAAAAAATATCTATGTATACAGATAATTGAATACGACACTCAATTATTGATGTTTTTTTAACAAATTAGGAAACAATAATACTTGATTATGTGATGAAATGATTCACTCAAATGGTTAATGAATTCCATCAAATAATAAATAGTTGATAAATAAAATTTAATTTTTAAATGAAATAATTATTTTTATAGGATATATTTACTTCTTGGTCAAAATCCACCAAATTACCATGACTATTTTCCCTTTGTAACAAGTGATTTATAATGTTCCTTAAAAAAATAATTTATAATGTTCCTTAAAAAAAATTTATAATGTGAACAATACTATGTATAACATATTCCTAAAAAATTATAATATTGTGTATAATATACACTTTCAAATACTTTTTTTTTATTAATTCAAATTCACGAGTTTCACTAAATTTAGATAGAACTCAACCAACAAAAAAGAGAGTTGAAAAATATTTATTTTTTAAAAAATTGAAAGATATGTATTCTTTTTTACGAAAAAATTGAAAAATATTTATTAAAAATGTGTTGTTAGCACTTCTTATAATCTTTAACTTTATATTTTTTGAGTTTTTATTTTTTTTATTACAAATTAGATCATAGAGTCTTTCTTATTTTAATTAATTAATTTTTTAATAATTTCATTTTACTTCTATTTGATAGAATTGTTCACCGGTAGGTATACAAGTCAAGTCTCCCAAACCAAACTCAACATCTAATCAGGGGCGGATCCACCTTGAAACATGGTGTGGCAGTTGCCACACCAGATTATTGTCCAATATTTTTTATTTTTTTATATAATAGCCCGAAATGATAATATATATCACATAATTGGACAATGTTTCATAAATCAAAGTGTGGTCCAGTGGTAGGATGACCTTTAACTATTGTCATGTTCGTAGTTCAACTCCCTGCGCGTAGAGCTGAAACAATCTTACCTTAGCCATTTAGCTATAGTGCTTTTTCTATTTAATTTTCGCATTACTAATATATATATATTGTATTATAAATCAAATGTACACAAAATATTTTCTTTTATAATTTTGCCACACCAAACCATCATGTCTAGATCCGTCCCTGCATCTAATCAAGTTTGGGTTCAACATAAACCCAAGCAGAGGAACATCTAATCAAGTTCACTTTTAATTTCTCTACTAAATACAAAAATAAATCACATTAAACTAATCTTAATTCTTAGTAGCTTTCTTCATCCAAAAGCAGAGGAACATGAGTTCTATTGATGAAGAAATTCTCATAAATGAAACCAGCAAGTCCACCACCAATGATAGGCCCAACCAAAAAAGACCAATTGGTCAGTCCAATTTCCACTAACCAAAGCAGGCCCAAAAGATCTTGTTGGATTCATGGAAGCACCTGCGAATGCCCCACCAGCCAAGATATTTGCCCCTACAACAAATCCAACCAAAATTAGGCCAAGTCCTCCTTTCTTTGGATCAACCGTGGTTGCATACACAGTGAACAACAAAGAGAATGTCAACACAATTTCTCAAACTACTCCTTGAGTACACCCTACTCCACTTTTAAGTGTATGAACTGGAGTTGTCTGTTCATCATGCAAGATACAATATACAATCATATTCTTAACTGGTTCTCCAACAATAAAAGACTCAAATTAATATTAACTATTTGCTTTTTATAATCTAGAATATATGGATTATTATTTCCTTTATCAATTGTATTGAATGGAATAATTTTAAATATACAAAATAATATAAGTTATTCAAGAATATATGTAGTATTTTAATTTTTTGTTTTTTGCATTGCCTGATGACTTCTATTCAGATATGAGATTTTCAGTGTTCGTTCTGGGGTTCACTGTTGCCTAGATGCCACAAAAGGGAGTAAGGATGTTTCTCGTATGATGCTTCATCTTAAGGTGGTACATTTCTATACCGATGAGTGGAAACGTACACAACGAGAAGAACTTAAGACTTATTGGAGTTTTTTTATTGCGTTTGAAAAGTCTATGAGGATGGTTAAGCAATGGATGTTAGGAAGGTGTATAAGCTTTCATGGCATGAGTCATGCATGTCACCACCTTAATGGCCTGGTTTGTTTTACTAATGAGACAAGGGAGTTTAAGAGCCACATTCTACATATTTCAAAACAATCTAGAAAAGACCCTGATACTCTTTGTATGAATGAGGGGCTGGTTTTGGATGCAAGAATGTTAGGGAATGTCCTCCAAGAACCTATGTTCATCATGAAGAGTATACCTCATGGTTGTTGTCTTGCGTTATCCAAGGCATCAAAAGATGCTCTTATCATGTGGATGTCAAGATAGTTTATATAGGAGTTTCGTTTCAATTGCCACTGCTTCATCGTCGCACAATACATGTGTTGGGGGTAATATCTTAATGACTCATGCTTCCTCGTTTCAGTTGTCACTGCTTCCTCCTCGTCGTAAAGACGTGGCCTAATATCTCAATGACTTTTAGTTTGGTGTTGGGGTTTCAGGTGGTGCAAATGCCATTTTTATGATGTTAATATGGTGTTGAGTCAGTGACATGGAGGATGGTTCTTTTGCTATGCACACAATAGATTTCTCGAATTCTTTCAACTTGGTAGATACATCGGCACTAGTGTGTGAGGTCAGATGCCCATCCATTTCTTTAAGAATTGAGTTTATTTATAGTTAGGAAATGATATTATACCATAGGGATAAACATATTATGTCATCCAATGGAGTGCAATAAGGCAACTCCTTTTGCTTTTGTGTTACACCCTCTCATTCATCAGATTAAAGGTAATTGAAAGCTTCTTTTTCATACTTGGTATCTTTATGATTGGACTATTACAGGGGATTTAAAGGAGGTTGCTAAAGCATTTGACATCGTTTGGATGTCCGTGCCAGGATTGAGCATGAATATAATATTCGTAACATTGAAATTTGTTTGCTTTCTTGTCATGGTAATAAGCATCATGAAAGGTTGTTCCTTTTAGACATTGTGAGGCGAACGTTAGGGGTGAAATTGCTCGGAGGGTTGTTAGTCGAGATGGAAGTTTTATCGAGGGATTAGACATGAAGAGAGCTTTTAAATCTGTTAAATTAATGCATCCTCATAATGAGTTTCATCTTCCATTCTTGTGTAATTTTCTTTGTAACAATTATAAGCAATATTTACACAAATGTTTGTTTATTACACAAGAAAAATATCAAATAAAATATGAAATTTCAAAATAATAATTTTTTTTTTGAAAGATTGCCAATATTTTTTTTATTATATTATGTACTATTGTTCCTTCAAAAAAAAAAGTACTATTGTGTCAATCTTTGTTGTTAGTAGTGGAGGCTGCGTATGCGTTAGACAATTTTATATACCAAAAAATAATTTGATGCTAATTGAGGCGGCATCTGAAGTATTTTATATTATTTTAATAAATTTTACCTAAACAATAAACAACAAAATACACAATAATAATACATAAAAACTACATTTTCAATGGAATACAAAATAGTACATGACAATAAACAACAAATTACATTTTTTTTTTATTTTTTTCTGGTCAAAACAACAAATTACATTTTAGCCAAAATATAAAATAATACAAATATTAATGATACAAAATAATAAATTTAATGCTTTTGATTTTTTTTTTTGAAATGATTTCAATGCTTGAGATTTTTTTTGTTGAGGTTGATTCTATAGTAGATGCAAACTAAGTTTTATTTCACCCTTTGTCATATCATGCTTACTCCGATGCAAGTTTTTTCTTTTTTAACAGAACAATGCAAGTTTTCAATTTGGGCAGTCCATCATGTACTAAAGTTGCTCTTAATCAACTAGTAATGATAAGTCTTTATTAGTATCACTACTATGCTTAACATAATTCATTATGCTACAATTTGTAGTCATCTAATAAGAGTATACATATATTACCATGTGGTCATATTACAAACGCTTCCAATATACAATTTCTACATGAGATCATAAGTTTCAAGTTTCACGATGTGCTCTTGTTCCTTTTTGCCTTAATAACCTTGTTGTTCACGTGTCCTTTTTCTCTATCACCACACCACACCACACCACGTTTGAGAATATGGATGTGCAACAAGCTTATCTTTGGATGCATTGGAAAACATTGTGGTCTCTCCAACTATTGAAACCACTATGGCCATATCGAAGTTGATTGTAGTGCAAATTCAAGAGAACAACAATCAATACAAGATTTTCCATCATTACTGACGGAAACATTCCGTCAGTAATATAAATCATTACTGATGGATTAATGATAAAAAAAACATTCAATAATATGTACTAATTGGTCGTGAATATCTAAATAGGACAAAACAATTATAACTTGTTTAGTTGATCAAATTATGTAAATTGCCATTCATATACATCTAATGTAATTCTTCAAACAAATATAATACTAGAAATCATATTATTTTTTTTATTTCTCTACTAAGCACAAAAATAAAGCACCTATACGTTAAAGCACAATAACACAAATTTTATGCTGAGTTCCCGAGGAAAAGCTTAATTTTAATTCTTAGTAGCTTTCTTCATCTACAGTTAGAGGAACATGATCTCTATTAATGAAGAAATTCTCGTAAATGAAACCAGCAAGCCCACCACCAATAAGGGGCCCAACCCAATAAACCCAATGATCAGTCCAATTTCCACTAACCAAAGCAGGCCCAAAAGATCTTGCCGGGTTCATTGAAGCTGCTGAGAAAGCCCCACCCGCAAGGATGTTAGCCCCCACCACAAACCCAACTAAGGTTGGGCCAAGGCCAGCAAGTGCTCCTTTCTTTGGATCAACCATGGTTGCATACACAGTGAACAACAAAGAGAATGTCAACACAATCTCCCAAACTACTCCTTGAGTGTACCCTACTCCACTTGCAAGTGTATGAGCTGGAGTTGTCTGTAAATCATGCAAGATTCAATGTTATTATCTTTTTTTAACAATAAAAGACAAAAAAGGTTATTATCTTTTTCTCTTTTATAAGAAAAAAAATCCGTATCAATAATTTTTATTCATTTGTATTTGATGGATATGGATATTTTCCAATATAAGTAATCATAAATTTAATTGCATTTTTGGCCTTCCTATCATATCACGCTTCCGAAAATAGTTTTTTCTTTTGAAATTAAATTTTTCGGTCCTCAAATATTACATATTGTAATTTTGGTCTCGATCCAAATTTGTTTATCATAAAACTGATGATTTTTAACATAAGAAGTGATAACTTTTACTAAGTAATATATGAAGATTTGAGAGCTTACCAATCCACCAGAAAGATAATGAAGAAGATAACAAGCAGCTGCAGATGCTATCAATTGGTCAATCCAATATAAGATCGAACGAAC
>Ga0099826_10002990_pt1 | contig 11256 bp, 10 predicted proteins | sample Mtrugardesep15_FD_76830 | JGI IMG/M metagenome (GOLD analysis project Ga0099826, IMG submission 76830) | Root nodule microbial communities of legume samples collected from California, USA - M. trunc garden sep15 | ecosystem: Host-associated > Plants > Roots > Nodule | place: USA: California...
AGGCAGCGCTCGGTGTCCGCGTCCTCGATGCGGATCAGCCAGCACGCGTGCGGGCCCCGGGCGCGCACATCGAGCCAGCTTGCAAGCGCGGCCACCAGCGAGCCGGCATGCAGCGGGCCGGTGGGCGAGGGGGCGAAGCGGCCGGTCTCCCGCATCCTTGCCGGATCAGATCACTGCAAGCGCCAGCGAGAGGCCCGAGAGGAACGCGTCTTCGACGCGATGCCCGGTGCACCAGTCGCCCGCCACGCCGATGCGCGCCTTGGCGTCCCAGAGGTGGCTCTTGCCGACGGGAACCTGGGTCTGGGCTTCAGTCCAGCAGCGGGCCTGCGCGTGCGTGGGCGCCGCATGGATGCCGGTGATCTCCGCGAAGGCGCGCAGCAGCTTGGCCTCGACGCGCGGCGCGTCGTCGCGCAGGTGTTCCTGCGACCAGGCGGCGCTGGCCTGCAAGGTCCAGCGCTCCACGCGTTCGCGCCCGGGCTTGGACGACTCGCGTGCGAGCCACGCCACGCGGTGGTGGGTGCTGCGAGCGGCGTTCCATTGCGGGCCAAGGTGCGACATGGTCGGTTGATTGGCTTGGGGAAAGGCGATCATCAATGTCCAGCAGGGCGCGATGCGCACCGGCTCGATCTTCTGGCTGATGGAAGCGGAAAGCTTGCCGTCGCCCAGCAGTGCACGCGTGCGCGAAGGCGGCACCGCCAGCAGCACGGCGTCGAAGCCCGAGTACACGTGCTGCGAATCGTCTTCGCCCGCGGTGCGCAGCTGCCAGCGGCTGGCATCGAGCGCATCGCGCTCGATCTGCGTGACCTGCGTATTGGCGATCAGGCTGCCGCCGAGCGGCGCGGCCCAGTGGCCCACCAGCGCATCCATGCCGGGCTGGGCCACCCAGTGCGATTCGCGGCCGGGCAGGGCCGCCTCGGCCACGCGGCCGTGCGCATCGAGCACGCGCACGAGGTTGGCGCTCCATGGGCGGCAGAGACTGGGCGTGGCTTCCAATGCCAGCGCAAAGCGGGGGTCGCGCACCGTGAAATATTGCGCGCCGCTGTCGAAGCGGCCAAAGGCGGTATCGACGCTGGCCATGCGCCCGCCGGGTGCGGCTTCGCGCTCGAACACCGTGACCCTGTGGCCGGCCTGCACCAGCGTTCGGGCGCAGGCGATGCCGGCAATGCCGGCGCCGACGACGGCGTAGTGGCGTGGAGCGGCGGGCGTTCGGTGGCGGTCGGCCGCCTTTGCCGTCTTGGCAGTTGCGCGAGTGGTCATGAGGGACTCTTTTCTTGTGTACGGGGAAACGGGTGGATGTGTGCGGACTCTACAACGGTCTGCGCGGGGCGCTTGCGGCGGCGGCGCTCAGCGCCCGCGATGCCGCTCGAGCAGGGCCCGGCGCGTGGCCTCGTGATCGAATTGCGCGAGCCACCATTCGAGCGCGCGTCCGGGCCCGCCGGCGCTGCGCACCCGCCATGCGCAGTGCATGGTCGCGAGCGGCGGCTGGCGTTCGGTCTTGCGTTCGACCAGATGGCCGGCCTCGATATAGGGCCGTGCCATGGGCTCGGGCAGAAAGCCGCCGCCCAGGCCGTGCAGTTGCGCCGCCAGCTTGGCATGCATGCTCGGCACGGTGAGCACGTCTTGTCCACCGACGAGGTTGACGGTCATGCTCGGCCCGCTGCGCACGGAGTCTGCGGCCGCCACTGCGCGGTGCTGGCGCAGCACCGTATCGGTCAGCGGCTCGGGCAGGCGGGCAAGCGGATGGTGCGGGGCCACCGCATAGACGAAGCACAGCTCGCCGATCGGCCGGCTGCGGATGCCGGTGGCGGTGAAAGCCAGGCTCGCCGCGTCGAGCACGGCGCCTACGGCCAGGTCGGCCTCTCCGCTGGTCAGCGCCTCGATGGTGCCGAGCAGGGTTTCGTCGCGCAGCTTGAGCCGCGTCGGCGGATCGAGCGCGAAGAAGGCGGTGGCCAGGTCGAGCAGCGGATCGCGTGCGATCACGCTGTCGACCGCGATGGTGAGCATCGGCTCCCAGCCGGTGGCCACGCGCTTCACGCGGTTGGCCACCGCATCGATCTCGCCCAGCAGCCGTGCCGACTCGCGCAGCAGCTCGGCGCCGGCTTCGGTGATGCGGGCCTGGCGCGTACTGCGGTCGAACAGCAGCACGTCGAGCGCGTCCTCGATCTGGCGCACGCGGTAGCTGAGCGCACTGGGCACGAGGTTGAGTTCCCGCGCCGCGCCCGCAAAGCTGCCGGTGCTGGCCACGGTCTGCAGCATCGCGAGCGCGTCGGGGGTGAGTACGTCTCTGGCGCTGGGCATGCGGCTGCTCCGGTCGATTGATCAAAAAATTTGAATGATGCCATCAAAACCCGGCGCTTTTGCAGCAGGGGTGCGGCCCTAAAGTTCTTCTCATCCGCTGCGCATCCGGCGCGGCATACGAAAAAGGCCCGAGCATCCCCTCGGGGAAGGGCCAAGGAGTTCGACGATGTTGCAAGTCCGTAAATCACAGGAACGCGGTTATGCCGACCATGGCTGGCTGCGCTCGTTCCACAGCTTTTCCTTTGCCGGCTACTACGACCCGGCCTACATGGGTTTCGGCAACCTGCGGGTCATCAATGAAGACCGCGTGGCCGCCGGCGCCGGCTTCGGCACCCATGGCCACAAGGACATGGAAATCATCAGCTACGTTCTTTCGGGCGAACTGGCTCACAAGGACAGCATGGGCAATGTGGAATCCATTCCGCCCGGCGACGTGCAGCGCATGAGCGCGGGTCGCGGCGTGATGCACAGCGAGTTCAACCACAAGGCCGACGAGACCACGCACTTCCTGCAGATCTGGATTCAGCCGAACGTGCGCGGCATTGCGCCGGGCTACGAGCAGAAGAAATTCAGCGATGCTGAAAAGCGCGGCAAGCTGCGCCTGGTGGCTTCGCCCGACGGAGCCGACGGTTCAGTGACCGTGCACGCCGATGCGCGTCTGTTCGCAGGCTTGCTGGACGGCGACGAGAAGGCCAGCCTGGCGCTCGACCCGGCGCGCAAGAGCTATGTGCACCTGGTGCGCGGCGAGCTCGAAGTCAACGGCCAGAAGCTCGCAGGCGGCGACGCCGCGATGCTCGAAGGCGAATCGCAGCTCACGCTCGCCGGCGGCAAGGATGCCGAGGTGCTGGTGTTCGACCTGACCGCCTGATCCCCCTGCCGGGCGCACGACGACGCCCGGCATCTGTCTTGCTTTCCCTGTTCTTTCATTCAATCCATCGACAACCAAGGAGTTTCATCATCATGGCAACCACTACATTCAACCCAACTGCCACCGCCAACCCCACTGCAGCCCAGGACACCCTGGCACTGGTCGGGCGCGTGCTGCTGGCACTTCTGTTCGTGCCGGCCGGCTTCAGCAAGCTCATGGGCTTTGCGGGCACGGTGGGGTACATCTCGTCCGTCGGTGCGCCCCTGCCGCAAGTTGCGGCGGTCATCGCGATCATCGTGGAGCTCGGCCTCGGCCTGATGCTGCTCGTCGGCTTCAAGACGCGCCTGGCGGCCGTGGTGCTGGCAGTCTTCACCGTGGTGGCTTCGGTGCTGTTCCACAATTACTGGAGCATGCCCGCCGACAAAGCATTCGTGAACCAGTTGATGTTCTTCAAGAACATCGCCATTGCGGGTGGCCTGCTCGCCTTCGTCGCCTTCGGTGCCGGCCGCTTCAGCATCGACAAGCGCTGAGCTGGTTCGTCGCCCGCTCCGCTGACTTCTTTTTCAACCACAACTCAAAGATAACTCCATGACCAAGATCGCAGTCGTTTTTCATTCGGGCTACGGCCATACGCAACGCATGGCCCAGGCCGTGGCAGAAGGGGCCAATGCAGAGCTGGTCCAGATCGACGCCGACGGCAACCTGCCCGCCGGCGGCTGGGAACTGCTGAACGATGCCGACGCCATCATCATGGGCTCGCCCACCTACATGGGCAGCGTGAGCTGGCAGTTCAAGAAGTTTGCGGATGCCTCGTCCAAGGCCTGGTTCAGCCAAGCCTGGAAGGACAAGATGTTTGCCGGCTTTACCAACAGTGCATCGATGAACGGTGACAAGCTTTCCACGCTGCACTACCTGTTCACGCTGGCGATGCAGCAGGGCGGCGTCTGGGTCGGCACGGCCATCATGCCGAGTAACACCAAAGCGGCGCAGCGCAACGACATCAACTACGTGGCTTCGTTCAGCGGCGCTATGGCGCAATCGCCTTCGGACGCGTCGCCGGCCGAAATGCCGCAAGGCGATCTCGACACCGCGCGCCTGTTCGGCGAGCGCGTGGCCAAGGCCTCGGCGCGCTGGGCAGCGGGCAAGGCCTGAGGCATGATGCAGCATGGACTCGCTTCTATCGCTGCATCCCGCTGACAAGGACCTCGGCGGCGGCTTCAAGGTACGGCGCCTGCTGCCGGCCGCGAACCGCCGCTCCGTCGGGCCCTTCGTCTTCTTCGACCACTTCGGCCCGGCTACCGAACAGCCCGGCGCCCAGCACGACGTGCGGCCGCATCCGCACATCGGTCTTTCCACCGTCACCTATCTTTTCGAGGGCGCGATGATGCATCGCGACAGCCTTGGCAGCGTGCAGGAGATCCTGCCTGGCGCCATCAACTGGATGACTGCGGGACGCGGCATCGTGCACTCCGAGCGCAAGCCCGAACGGCTCAAGGCCGACACCTACGTGAACCACGGCCTGCAGCTCTGGGCTGCCCTGCCGCAGGCGCACGAAGAAACCGATCCCAGCTTCGAGCACACGCCGGCCGGTGCCATTCCGGAACTGGTGGAGCAGGGCGTGGCGGTGCGCGTGCTGGTGGGCGAGGCGTTCGGAAAACGCTCGCCGGTCAAGACGCTGTCGCAGACCCTCTACCTGGACATTGCGCTGCCCGCGGGCGGGCGCTTCGAATTGCCGGCGCTGGCGCCCGAGTTGGCGGTCTACACCGTGGATGCCGACGCGAGCGTCAACGGCGAGCCCATTCCAGCGCACACGATGGTGGTGCTGCCGGACGGCGCGGGCGCGGTGCTGAGCTCGACCACTGCAGTGCGCCTGATGGTGATCGGCGGCGAGCCGCTCGATGGCCCGCGCTACATCACCTGGAATTTTGTTTCGAGCCGGCGCGATCGCATTCTGGAAGCCGGCTCCGACTGGGCCGCGCAGCGCATGGGCCATGTGCCCGGAGAGACCGAATTCATTCCGCTGCCGGGCAAGCCCTTCGGGGTGCGCGAGCCGGACGTGGGCACCACGCCGGTCTGACGCGCCCGCGTCAAGGAACGCCCCGCGCCGCGGGATTCAGTGCTTTAAAGCCAGGTCGGGATCTTCGGAGGCACGCGCGCTGGCGTCGGCCGCGCGTGCGCTCAGGTCAGGCGCCAGCGCGCGCCGGCCGTCGAACACGAAGCAGTCGCCGTGGTAGTGCGCACCGCCCACTTCTTCGAAATATTTGAGGATGCCGCCCTCGAGCTGCAGCACGTTCTCGACGCCTTCCTCGCGCATCAGGATGGCCGCCTTCTCGCAGCGGATGCCGCCGGTGCAGAAGCTCACCACCGTCTTGCCTGCAAAGTCGGCACGATGCGCTTTGAGCGCGGGCGGAAACTCGGTGAACTTGGCGATGCGCCAGTCGATTGCGCCGTCGAAGGTGCCTTCGTCGACTTCGAAGGCATTGCGCGTGTCGAGCAGCGCGATCTCGCGGCCGTCGTCGTCGTGGCCCTGGTCGAGCCAGCGCTTGAGGGTGGGGGCATCCACGCCCGGCGCCCGCCCTGCGGCCGGCTGGATGGCCGAATGGTCCATCCGGATGATCTCGCGCTTGAGCTTGACCAGCATGCGGCGGAAGGGCTGCGCGGCGGACCAGCTTTCCTTGGTTTCGAGGTCGGCAAAGCGCGCGTCGGCGCGCAGGCCCGCCACAAAGCTGCGTATGGCGTCGGGCAGGCCCGCCAGGAATAGGTTGATGCCCTCGGGCGCCAGCAGGATGGTGCCCATGAGGTCCAGGGCCTGGGCGCGTTGGCGCAGGTCTTCACGCAGCACGGGGCTGTCGTCGATGGCTACGAATTTGTAAGCCGCAATATTCAAAATCTCTTGCACGGGGTGCGATTCTAGGTGCCGCCGGGCCGCCCCAAGGCACCGGGCCTCCCCCTCGGGGGGTGGAGAAGCACACGAAGTGGCAAGCCGGGGGGCCAATTAATGATCGCCAACCCACATCGTGGGGTGCGGCTTTCTACAATGGAAGGATGTTTGTTCACCTGCGCCTGCACACCGAGTTTTCCGTCGTCGACGGCACCAACCGAATCGACGAAGTGGTCAAGGCGGCCGCTGCCGACAAGCAGCCCGCGCTCGCCATCACCGACCTCAATAACATGTTCGGCGCGGTCAAGTTCTACAAAGAGGGGCGGGGCAAGGGCGTCAAGCCGGTCATCGGCGCGGAGATCTTCGTCGAAGGGCTGGGCAAGGAGCCCGGCGTTCTCTCCCGCATCGTGCTGCTGGTGCAGAACACCGAGGGCTACCTCCACCTGTCAGAGCTGCTGGCACGGGCCTGGACGCAGAACGTGGGCCGTGGCCAGTCGCAGGCGGCCTGCAAGCTCGAATGGCTCCAGGAACTGCAGGGCGGGCTGATCGCGCTTTCGGGTGCGCAGGCCGGCCCGCTGGGCACGCCGCTTTTGCAGGGGCAGGAAGAGCGCGCCGCCGAACTGGCGCTGCAGCTGGCGGGCATGTTCCCGCACCGTTTCTATATCGAGTTGCAGCGCGCGGGACGCCCCGACGACGAGCCGCATGTGGTTGCCGCCGTGAAGCTTGCCGCCCGGCTGCGCCTGCCGGTGGTCGCCACGCATCCGGTGCAGTTTGCCGAACGCCAGGACTACGAGGCGCACGAGGCTCGCGTCTGCATCTCTGAAGGCGAAATACTCGGCAACCCGCGCCGCGTGCGCAAGTTCACCGAGGAGCAGTATTTCAAGTCGAGCGCCGAGATGGAGGCGCTCTTTGCCGACGTGCCGAGTGCGCTCGCCAACACGGTCGAGATTGCCAAGCGCTGCAACCTGACGCTGGTGCTCGGCAAGCCGCAGCTGCCCGACTTTCCGACGCCCTTCATCAGCGAAGGCGTCCGCATGCCGATCGACGACTTCTTCCGCCAGGAGTCGTTCGCTGGGCTGGAGGAGCGGCTTGCGCACCTCTATCCCGACCCAGCCAGGCGCGAGCAAGAGCGGCCGCGCTATGTGGAGCGGCTGGAGTTCGAGATCAACACCATCCTGAAGATGGGGTTCCCGGGCTACTTCCTTATCGTGGGCGACTTCATCAAGTGGGCCAAGAACAACGGCTGCCCCGTGGGTCCGGGCCGGGGTTCGGGCGCGGGCTCGCTGGTGGCCTATGCGCTGAAGATCACCGACCTCGATCCGCTCGAATACAAGCTGCTGTTCGAACGTTTCCTGAACCCCGAACGCGTCTCGATGCCCGACTTCGACATCGACTTTTGCCAAGGCAATCGCGACCGCGTGATCGACTACGTGAAGGACAAGTACGGCCGTGACGCGGTGAGCCAGATCGCCACCTTCGGAACGATGGCCGCACGCGCCGCCATCCGCGACGTGGGCCGCGTGCTGGACATGAGCTACATGTTCTGCGACGGCATCAGCAAGCTCATTCCGAACAAGCCGGGGCAGCCCGTCACGATCCAGTACCCGCCGAATCCGAAGGTGGAAGGCGACAAGAACAACTACGCCATCGAGATGGAGCCGCAGCTCGCGGCCCGCATCGAGAAGGAAGAAGAAGTGCGCATGCTGGTCGAGCTGGCGCAAAAGCTCGAGGGCATGACCCGCAACATCGGCATGCATGCGGGCGGCGTGCTGATTGCGCCCGGCAAGCTCACCGATTTTTGCCCGCTGTACCAGCAGCCCGGCAGCGACTCGGCCGTGAGCCAGTACGACAAGGACGACGTGGAGGCCATCGGCCTCGTGAAGTTCGACTTTCTGGGCCTGGCCACGCTCACCATCCTCGAGATTGCGAAAGAGTTCATCGTCAAGCGCCATAAGGGCCAGGAGAACTTCGCGTACGAGAACATCAAGCTGGACGACCGCGAGACCTACAAGCTGTTTTCCGAGGGCAAGACAGAAGCGGTGTTCCAGTTTGAAAGCCGCGGCATGCAGGGCATGCTGAAGGACGCAAGGCCCACGCGCCTTGAAGACCTGATTGCGCTCAACGCCCTGTACCGACCGGGCCCGATGGACCTGATCCCGAGCTTCGTGGCGCGCAAGCACGGCCGCGAAGAAGTGGAGTATCCGCACCCGGCCGTGGCCGAAATGCTCTCCGAAACCTACGGGATCATGGTCTACCAGGAGCAGGTGATGCAGACCGCGCAGATTCTGGGCGGCTACTCGCTGGGCGGCGCCGACCTGCTGCGCCGCGCCATGGGCAAGAAAAAGCTCGAGGAGATGGCCGAGCACCGCGAGAAATTCCGCGCGGGCGCGCTCGCGACACACGGCATTCCGCAGGACAAGGCCGACGAGATCTTCGACTTGATGGAGAAGTTCGCGGGCTACGGCTTCAACAAGTCGCATGCCGCCGCGTACTCGCTGCTGGCGTACCACACGGGCTGGCTCAAGGTCCATTACACGGCCGAGTTCTTCTGCGCCAACATGACCGTGGAAATGGACGACACCGACAAGCTCAAGGTGTTGTTCGAAGACGCGCAGAAAAACTTCGGCATCACCTTCGAACCGCCGGATGTGAACCGCGGCAACTATCGCTTCGAGCCCGTTACCGACAAGGTGATTCGCTACGGGCTGGGTGCCGTCAAGGGCACGGGCCAGCTCGCGGTCGAGGCCATCGTGCGGGCGCGCGAAGAAGGAGGGCCGTTCAAGAGCCTGTTCGATTTTTGCGTGCGCATCGACCGCCAGCGCATCAACAAGCGCACGGTCGAAGCGCTCATCAAGGCCGGCGCGTTCGACGCGATCCAGCAGAACCGCGCGTCGCTGATTGCCTCGGTCGACCGCGCCTTTGAATTCGCTTCGGCCACCGAGGCCAATGCGGCCCAGGTCGACATCTTCGGCGACAGCGAGCACGGCTCGGCCACGCAGGAGCCCGAACTGGTCGACGCCACGCCGTGGGGCGTGAAGGAGCGGCTCACTTACGAGAAGACGGCCGTCGGCTTCTATCTCTCGGGCCATCTGTTCGACGAGGTGTCGCACGAGGTGCGGCGCTTCTGCAAGCGCGAGATCGGCGACCTGATGGACACCCGCGACCAGCAGGTGATCGCGGGCATCGTGAGCGACTTTCGCGTCATCAACGGCCAACGCGGACGCCTCGCGATTTTCAAGCTCGACGACAAATCGGACTCGATCGACGCCACTGCTGACGAGGCGCTGATCAACGCGAACCGCAACACCTTGAAGGACGACGAACTGGTGATCGTGAGCGGACGGCTGCAGCCGGGGCGCGGCGGCTTCGAAGCGCGCTTTCAGGTGCAGCAGGTGTGGGACCTCGCCACGGCGCGCTGCCGCTTCGGCAAGTTCCTGCGCGTGGCGGTGAACGGCAAGGCGCCCGACATCGCGCGGCTGGTGAAAGACTTTCCGCCGCGAACCGAGCAAAGCGAGCATGGCGACCTGGTGCAGGGGCTACCGGTGCGCCTGTCGATGGCGCGCGGTGGTGCGCAGGTCGAACTGCAGCTTGGAGAGCGCGCCAAGTTCTTCCCGACCGATGCCGCGCTCGCGAGCTGGACCGCGCAGGCGGAAGCTGGAAAAGCTTCGGTAGTCTACGAATGAGCGGCGAGGCGGCGGGGCGCGCGTAGCCCCCGGCCAGTCTGCTACCGCTTGGGCCGCAGCGAGACGATCAGCGACGGGAAGATGCGCCCATCGGTGTCGCGCGGCAGCTTGTCGGTCTTGTGCAGGCCGCGTTCGGCGGCCTCGTCCCAAGCGGGCAGCCCACTCGACTTGGTGAGCTTGACGCCGACTATGGTGCCATCGGGTGCGAGATTCACTTCGAACTCGGCTGCGGGGTTGCCGTTCACCGTTTCCGCATCGGGGAAGGTGATATTCGGCCGAACCGCCGCTGCAATGCGTCCCGCATAGCCGCTCGACGGCCCCGACGAACGCAGGGCCGTGCCCTTGGAATCGTCGCTGCCGCTGGCGCCGGCCAGGCCCTGCATGCGCTTGAGCGTTGCGGCGCGGTCGGCGGCCGCCTGCTTGGCGGCAGCTTCTTGCTGCTTCTTCGCTTCGGCCTGCTTGGCCTCGGCTTCCTGCTGCTGCTTCTTCTGCTGCTCGGCCAGCTTCTTCTGCTGCTCCTTCTTGCGCTCGGCTTCGTCTTCGGCGCGCTGCTTGGCCTCGAGCTCTTTCTTGCGCTGCTGCTGCTGGCGCTCGAGCTCGCGCTCCTTCTGCTCTTTTTCTTCCTTGAGCTTTTTCTCGCGTTCCAGGGCGATGTCCGGCGCGCGCGGCGGTGGCGCGGGCTCCGGGGCCTTCACCTGGGGCGGCGGCGGCGGGGGAGCGGGTGGCGGAGGTGCGGGAGCGGGCGTAGGGGCTTGCGGCGCAGACAGGCGCGGCGCAGCTTGCTGCACCGTGGAAGACCACAGCTCCGCATCGACAGCGCCGTCGTCGGCCTCGCTGCGCCAGCGCACGCCCCACGTCAGCGCCGCGATCAGGAGCGCATGCGCGACCAGTGCGAGCATCACCGCGCGCGGCGTGCCGCGCTGCGGCGGTGGTGCGAACTCGGGGCGATCCAGGGCTAGCGACATGCCTTATTTGCCGCCGGTAGTGGTGACGGACAGGCCCACGCGCTCGATGCCGCTGCGCTTGAGCTGGTTCATCGCCTTCACGACGGTTTCGTACTTGACGGACTTGTCGGCGCTGATGACCACGGGGCGCTGGTCGTCGCCGCCCTGCGCGGTCTTGGCCGCGGAGCCGATCTGGGTCATGGGGATCGACGCGCCGCCGCTGCCGGTGGACGGGTCTTTCTTGATCTGCACTTCATCGTCGCTCTTGATGACGATCTCGATCGGCTTGTCGGGCTGCTTGTTGGCGCGGTCGACCGAAGGCAGGTTGATCACGCTCGGCGTGATGAGCGGCGCCGTGACCATGAAGATGATCAGCAGCACCAGCATCACGTCGATGAACGGGACCATGTTGATCTCGTTGATCGTGCGGCGGCCTCGGCCCCGGGATGAAACGGCGGGCATGCGCTGGACCTCCGTTCAGCGGTTGGCCGGAGCCGCCGAAGTTGCCGACGCCACCGCGGCCGGGTTGGCCGAGAGGTTGCGCTGCAGGATGTTGGAGAACTCCTCGATGTAGGTCTCCAG